>ERZ778497.141-NODE-141-length-69651-cov-79.414291_pt1 | contig 69651 bp, 60 predicted proteins | sample MGYA00509938_ERZ778497 | MGnify/ENA primary metagenome ERZ778497 (study PRJEB29527, sample SAMN07138969) | mouse gut metagenome | material: feces | host: mouse | place: China:Nanjing | collected 2016-01-25 ... | reverse complement strand
CTTTTTTTAGAATTTTCAGGGTTGCATTACTGTTTATTTGTCAAGGTTCTTTTTTATTGTTGCTTGTCTTATCTGCGACAGCTTGTTTAGTTTAACATAGCTGTTTGTATCTGTCAAGCACTTTTTTTTCTTTCTTTATATTTTTTTGCAATTCTTACAAAAAACAATTGCTTTTTGCCGCCTGTCTGTTTTGTATTACTCAACGACGAAAATTATCTTACCACGTCATTTTTCATCTGTCAACAACAATTTTCAAATTTTTCTAACATTTTTGTTCTTATCAAAATTTTCACAGTAAAATACCACCCAAAATCTCTAGTTACTGGCGGTATTTTATGACAAATCTATTTTTTAATCTCAAAAATTCATCCAACTGCATTAGAGTATAAAACAAAAGTGCTCTCGCCTCAAACTCTTCCCTGCTTTGCGGAAGATTCTCAAGTTTCATATCAGAGAGCATTTTTTGTAATATATTTAGAAGCCCTTCCACATCATTCTCGCGATGATACTGTGCCTCTATCTCCTTAAAAAATGTAGCGACTTGCATTGTCTGCGCCGGAAGCATTTTTATCAAAATAATACTATCATAAATATTTCTCAAAACCCGACTCTGATTTTCTCGCATTCTGATATAATCGAGTTCATAAGAAGATTGACTCCAAAGTGTATTGTTCCAATTCCGAATTGCACATTCTTTTGCAAGATGTATCTTGTCCTCCAAACGTACAAAGCAATCTGCATTGTACCCTGTCTTATCCTCTCGCATTAGATTTTCTGCCATTCTGTGAATCATTCCCCTCATCTCTTCATCCACCAGCATTGAGAATTTGTCAAATTCATCTTCTTTTTTTCTTAGATGAAGATTAATCAAGATTCCAAAAAATGCGCCTATGGTCAATAACAATAATTCATTCCCTATCATTTCTATGCCAAAACTCTGTTCCGTCAAAAAATGTGAAATCAGCACAGAATCCATAGCGATTGCCTCTCCCCATCCAGCGTTGAGACATAAAAGTGCAAAGAAAAACAAATAGAGAATAAATGCTCCGACGCGAAATCCCAGCCATGAATAGCATACGTATGCAATCATCAACGCACACAAAAAAGCCAGACCTCGATTTCTGGCGGTTTTCAACGTCTCGCGCTTCGTATTTTGTATGCTTAAGACTGTGATAATCCCAGCTGTCACGGCATATTTCAGCCCTAGCAGGTTGGCTGCCAAAATCGACAACACCGCTGCCAGAGCAATCTTAAATGCCTTGAGAAGATGTGGACCCAAGATTTTATTTTTGCCTTCTCTCATTCCTATGCCCTAATAAAATCCATAATCTCCGGTTTTTGTTTTGCACCAACTGATTTTGCTGCAATCTCTCCATTCTTAAATAAAATTAGAGTTGGAATTGACATCACTCCATACCTATCCGAAAGAATACTTGCCTCGTCAATATTTACTTTACAAACCTTTACATCTGTAACCTCTTCTGCAATTTCTTCTATGACCGGAGAAAGCATCCTACACGGATTGCACCAAGGCGCCCAGAAATCAACCAATACTGGAATATCTGCTTTTAGGACCTCCTTGTCAAAATTTGTCTCTGTCAAGTGTATTACTGCCATAATAATTTCCTTCCTTTCGTAATCTGTGCTTGTTTTTAACGGAATACTCATAGTATACCACCTTTTTATAAAAATAGTAACCCATAAACTACTCTTTATTTTTTCCACTCAAAACCATCGCGATAATATGCGCCAGTGGATCACAAGCATTCATTGCTTCCTCGACTGTATTTGTCTGGGAACCTAGCTCAATCAATAAACTCTTAGGACGAAAATGCAAATTATATCGATATCCTTTGAGGTAAATGCGCCTGGTAAGCCCTGGATAATATTCTTCCGCAGTCAGTTGCATCTGAAAGGCAAAAGACAAATTATCTTGCACGTAAGGATTAGGCAAATTTGTGAGTGTTCCCAATGCATTTGTATAACACAGACCATTAAAAAACATAAATTTTGCTGTTGGTCTGTCCTGCACTGTTGTCACAAGCTTGGTGTCAGGATTTGTCTGATCTCTATGCAAATCAATCATAACTTCTATTGTAGGATGCTCCGCGAGTACTTTTTCTAGACCTGCCATGGCATTAGAATAAGCGTAATCTCTGCTTTCCACATCGTATTCTCCTGTGTGATGCAACACATTAAATCCATATTGTGTTCTAAGAATTTCACACAAATGTTCTCCAACTCCAACAATGGATGTGTTGGAATCTCCTCCTGTCGAATCTATGTATGTTTCTTGAGAATGCGTATGATACACTAAAATCTGAACATTGCTGTTATCCTGTTTTATCCCTGCATCAAATCCCATCAATGTATTATATTGAAGCTGATCCGCTCGAATCTGTGTGGTCGGATCTTCCGAGTAAAACGTTCTTTTAATAAAATCGGGTTCTCCCAACTGTTGTTCTGAATACTTTGCAACCGGTGCCTGTACAGGTACAAACGCCCCCGTCGATGCTGTATTTTCTGCCAATACAGCATCTTCCAATTCCTGCTGTTGCTGATTTTGGGTTACATTCGCCTCATAATTCTCCGTCTCAACCTCATTGATAAGGCTGTTTTGATATGCCAAGCTATTTTCGGCAACTGCCATCTCTTCCAACACAGACGGCTGCTTATATTCTGTCATATGGCCATCATCCTCTGCCTCCAACAATAGGTATTGTTCCAAGGGCATATTTTTTGAAATCTGGTAGTGCACTCCATTTTTTTCACCACCACTCAAATACAACATATATGGGCTAGAAAGCTTTATTCCCTGTTTTATAGCGGCACTGTAAAGCTTTTCTCCCAGCGTTTCTCTATTTTCCACACTGTCTCCAATACTATTTTCTATGTCATTTGCCGCACGCATCAAAAGCTGCACCAACACTAGCAGGAATACAAAAATAAATATCCCATACTTTTTCAATTTATAGCTGATATCCACACCTTACTCCTCCTGCTCCATATCCAGGGCTATGTTGATAGCCTCTGATAGTGTAAAGCTGAGCCTCTTTGTCGTCTCGTCGATATTCTTTGCGGTTACATACATATTATGAAGCTGAGTATCTGTACTATTCCTAAAATAATCCAAAGATGCTTTTCCACCATCACATTCTTCTGACAGCTTCTCGAGCGCATCTGACACGATGGTTCCTGCATCCACAACCATAGGAATACCAATTGCAATCACTGGAACACCAAGACTTTCTTTTGTGAGGGCATTTCTATGGTTTCCCACGCCAGAACCTGGATGAATGCCTGTGTCTGTTATCTGAACTGTTCGATTTAGCCGCCTAGTGCTTCTCGCCGCCAACGCATCTATTACTATAACTATGTCTGGTGTTGTCTCTTTTATTACTCCTTTTATAATTTCGGCTGTTTCCATGCCCGTTTTTGCCATTACACCTGGTACAAGTGCACTGATTTGATGGATTTTTGAGACCCTGTATGCCTGTTTGCCATACTCTCGTATAATATGCCTGGTAATAAACAGATTATCAATAGTGCAAGGTCCCAACGAATCAGCAGTCACATCACGGTTTCCAAGTCCCACCACCAAAATAGAACGCTCCTCCTTATCAATATCTGGCAGAACACTTTTAATCTGTTTTGCCAACACCTCCGATATCTCTCTGTGATAGTCCTCATCGCTCTCTTGAAGTGCAGGTGCTTCCAGCGTAATATAAGTTCCCATTGGTTTTCCCATACATTTCGCCGCATTCTTTGTCATTATTACCACTTTTGATATATGAACATCCTCCATAATATCGTACTCGTCGATAGAGATTCCCCGCATCTGTCCTGATGTCTGCTTTCTGACACTTTCTGTTGCTTCCAACGCCAAGTCTGTCCGAATCTGAAACTGCTGCATTTCAATTCCCCCTGTCTCTTCTATATTTCCATATTGATTATTTTTTCTGATTTTTTTAAGAATATGTATTGACAGATCAGATTCCATAAATTACAATATACAAGTATGTTTCTTTTAGTTCGTCCGTGTCCGAATTTAACGAAACAGCATTTTCATAATTTTAAAAATGAATCGCATCGAGAAAATAGGGGAGGTGTCAAGCATGGCAAACATCAAATCTGCGAAAAAAAGAATTTTGGTCAACAGAACAAAAGCTGATAGAAATAAAGCGATTAAGTCTGGCGTAAAGACTGCAATCAAAAAAGTTTATACGGCCGTAGAAGCAAATGATAAGGAAGCTGCTGCTGCTGCTTTATTAAGTGCAACAAGTGTTATTGATAAAGCTACAACAAAGGGCGTGTATCACAAAAATTATGCTTCCAGAAAAGTTTCTCGTTTATCCAAAGCTGTAAATCAGATGGCTTAAGATTAATATAGAATAACGAGTAGAGATAAAGTTCCCTACTCGTTTTTTTTGTATCTTATACGCTCATAATTCTCGTTCATCCAATTAATCGCCTCCACTAGCCCCTCTTCGCTAAACGGAAACAACTGCGAAATCTTTTTTTCCTCAGGTGTCGCTTCAAATCCAAATGGTTCACCCCAAAGATAGACTTTCAGTTTTTTTTCTTCCTCTGTCTCTTCTTGATGAAGCATAAAACGCATCCCTTGAAAGCTTCCTGTAAAATCTTCTTTTTTCACAAAATTCAGCGATAGAAAATCTCCTCTTGTCAGCACAATCACACCTCCAATTTCTAAATCACATAGAAACTCCTGTCTGAACAAGCACTTCCGAAAGAGCACCATTGGGGGATACATACTGATAAATCGGTGCATTTCCTTGATGAAATACTGGACAGCGATTAATATAAAATGCATCGATTCCTGCTGCCGCTGCGCCCGCCATATCGGAATTTAACTCATTTCCAATCATCACAGACTGTGCCTTGTCCAGATGATACCGCTCGCAACACCTATTATAAAATTCTGGGTCAGGCTTCATACAGCCCTCGTCAGAAGAAATCAGTATTCCGTCAAAATAAGGTATAATCCCCGTCAATTCCAACTCCTGCCAAGTAAAACTTCTCTGCGCATTGGAGAGCAAATAAATCTTTTTTCCAGCTTTCTTTAATCCCTCAAGACACGCGATTGTATCTGGAAACAAACAGAAATGTATCAGTGAAATCCGTCGAAAGTTTTCACATAAAAACTGTGTCTGCTCATCAGAAAGTACATATCCATTTGCCGCAAACACTTCCTGAAATACATTTTCCACCCGAATTTCTGGATACGCGTATCTGCCCGAACATTTCGCTTCCTCCCGATATCTCCTTTCCATAACAGTATATAACTTATAAAATCGCTTCCAGTCAAAATGATATCCCTGCCGTCTAAGCCACTTTACATATTTCTTAAAAAAATTTTTGCTGACCTCATCTGTATGAATATCAACTAAAGTTCCATACAAATCAAAAATATAATTCTGATACATCTTAAATACTCCTTATAAATAATCTCCAACAGCATCAAAATCAGGAATAAAACTTTCTTTTGCAGTACTGCCTTCCTGTATCCATGCATTTTCTACACCTAAGTGAATCGCATAGTCAATCACCTTATCATACTCTCGTTTTGTCACCCGTCTGTTAAGCTCTGAATAATTTTCCAAATCTGGCATTGGCGTATATTGATTTAAGATACTCAAATAAATACGCTCTCCATACATATGATATAAATATTGAATAACCGCCTGGGAATCCTTTGTATGTCCAGGCAAAACCATATGTCTGACAATCACTCCACGCCTCATTATGTGTTTTTCAGGAACTTTGCTGTTACCAAAAACAGGGGGACCTATTTGACGTACCATTTCCTCAATTGCAAGTGACGCATATTTAAAATAATCCGGCGCCTTAGAATATCGCTCTGACAACTGACTGCTATAATATTTTAAATCAGGAAGATAAATATCGACTAATCCCTCAAGTAAACGCAGTGTTTCCACCTGCTCATAGCCAGAGGTGTTATATACAACTGGAATAGTCAATCCTTCCGCCTTAGCCTTTTGCAACGCCATTGCAATCTGCGGAGTAAAATGTGTCGGCGTCACCAGATTAATGTTCTCTGCCCCGCTCTCCTGCAAACGCAAAAACAAATTTGACAATTGTAGCACACTAAGTATTTTACCCTTTCCGCCCACAGAAATTTTTTTGTTCTGGCAGAACACACATTTGAGCGGACAGCCTGAGAAAAAAACTGTCCCAGAGCCTGATTCACCGCTAATGCAAGGCTCCTCCCATCTATGAAGAGAGGCTCTTGCCACTCTCACACTTTCACCCTCGCCGCAATATCCACTGTTAACACTTCGATCTATACGGCATTGCCTCGGACAAATTGCACACTCTTTTCTCATCGTTTGTCTATCAGCCACTTGTTCAGACACTTGTAAACCTCCTCTGGTTCCACTGGTTTAGAGATATGCCCACTCATGCCGCACCGATAAGAATTTCGCACATCACTCTCCAACGCATTTGCTGTCATGGCAATAATTGGCAATTCTTTGCAATCTGCCCTGTCAATCTGACGAATCAACACGGCAGCCTCGTCCCCTCTCATCACAGGCATACTAATATCCATAAAAACAAGATCGTATGTTCCCTCTGCGGCATTCCTTATTTTGTCGACAGCCTCCTTCCCATTTACTGCTTCATCAATAATTAGTTCGGATTCTTCCAAAAAGCTTTTTACAATCTGCAGATTGATATACTTATCCTCCACGATGAGAATGCGTTTCCCAGGATACTTATTGTATATCTTTAGATTATCTGAATCGCTGACAATCTGCGATTCTTCGCATATTATAAACGGAAAGCGCACTGTGACCTTTGTTCCCACATTGACCATACTGTCAATCTTAATCTGTCCTTTCATAAGGTCAACCAAATTCTTTATAATTGCCATGCCAAGTCCTGTTCCTTCCACTCGCACAGACAAATCTGTATTTTCACGCTCAAAGGGTTCAAAGGCACGTTTTACAAACTCGTCACTCATTCCAATTCCATTATCCCGAATTATAAAAATAATATAGCACTGCGAATCTGTATTTCCTGCCTGTTCAAACACTTCAATACTGATTCTGCCAAATGCAGGGGTGTACTTTACAGCATTGGATAGCAAATTGATAATTATTTGACGAACCCTAAGTTCATCCATACGCAGATAACGATGTGTAATCCGTTCGCAGTCAATCACAAAAATCTGCTGATTTTCTTCGCAACGATTGCGTATCAGTATTTCTATGTCTTCTATCAACTTAATAATGTCCCCATTTTTTTCATGTACCTCAATCACTCCACTTTCAATTTTATTCATATCCAACACATCATTTATTAACGCGAGCATGTTTTGAGAGGATAACAATATTGTGTCCAGACAGCGATTTACTTCCGATTCACTGTCAATATGCTTTTTGGCAAGATATGCCATGCCTAGGATAACATTCATTGGCGTACGCAAATCATGTGACATATTGGACAAAAACTTACTTTTTGCATTGTTAGCATTTTCAGCCTGCTGTAGTGCCTTCTCCAAATCTTTGCTTTTCTCTGCTAGAAGTCTTGTCATCTCCAGCTCTTTTTGAAGCTGTTGCGCCTCCCATATCGCATGTTTTTTTGATTCGTCAATATCCCGAATCAAAATCACCATTCTTGAACCCGAGAGAATATTTACTTTCGCATTATATTGCCGATAATAATGATATTCTCCATTTTTATCCCGAATCCGGTACTCACACTCTGCGCGTCCCTCCCGCGCAAACCGTTCATCCGATAATTCTACACGGAATTTTTCAATGTCCTCCTGATGAATATTACGCAGTATCAGCGCTTCCAAATCTGCATAAGAGCCCTTCTCTGGAAAATCTATGATCTCTTCCAGACGCCGGTGAAGACATTCATAGCGGTTCGCTTCAATATCTCGAAAGGCAACCAAGGAATAGATGTTATTCATCGCCTCCGACGCTAGAACTTCGTCGGTTCTCATCTGCATCTCCACATTGTAATCCCTGAGCGCAAAAATCATCTCCTCATTGTCAGCAGCATATTCCGGTATTGGAAAGCACTCAAGCCTTTTCCACTTTTCATCATAGGATTTATAGATGAACTCTATTTTTTTCTCCCCTGCTGCAAACCGTCTCTTAATTTGTTCTAAATTAGTCAATTGATTGAACCGTTCGCGATAGGGCGGTTTTGACCATGAGACAATTGCCTTATGCATAAGCTGCGCAAAATCACCTGTCACCTTTTTCGCAGAATCGTTATAGCGATCCGCTGATCGAATGATCTCATATGACCCCTGATTTAAATCAACGACATAGATTTCAAAATACTCTTGACTGAAATACATCAATACATTATTCAGATACTTTAACGAAGCAATCTTTTTATTTTGAAATCTCTGCATCAGTTTTTTTATTTGATTTTTCATTTGAGTAATATCTTCCTTAGAGTTTAAAAATCAAGTCGTGGTTTATCTGCTTTGCATTTTTTATAATACTTTTTTCCTGTTCTTTTAAATACAATTGTAGCTGGGCAAGCTCCCCTTCGTCGAAACCTTTAGAGTTGACTACTGTTCTGCTTGGTAAGACAATCTCTGCATAATCGTTCCTATCCTCTGTCTTTCGCTCAAAGCACACATGAATCACTTTCCCCTTCTTGCCTGGAAGTAATCCTGTGTGCGTCATTGTGATCCTGTCACTATCATTGATCCTGATATCCATCATGATACACTCCTTCTATTTATCCTATAGACTCTCAGAGTCTTTTTGTGTTTAGGAACTGTTCAGAAATATAAAGAATATTTCTGTTCCATTATAATATAAATTGTAGGAAATGCAAAGTATTAATTCAAAAACCGATTCTTGTAGCACACCAAAAGTTACTTTTCACCCTCGCACCATGCACTTGCTGCATGGTGTCAGAGCCAGCGCCAAAATGCCCGCTTTGTGGCATTTTATGTGCATCAATTGTTGCAATTCACACCCAATCATCTTAAATGAATACGAAATCTGGCGTGGGTGTGAATTGTAACCACCAAAAATGGAAACTCGTACAACATCATTGCCCCCCATCCAATTAAATAGGACCACGGGAGAGCAATAATTCCCATTTTGCAGACAAATACAAGCAAAATACAGGCAAGCACGCGCGTCCCCATATTTACCAGACTGCTCCACAGCGTAATTTTCAAGTCTCCCATTCCGCGAAAATATCCTTGAATCCCATTTGTGACTGCAGGAACAACATACATCCATGCAATTAAGTGTAAATACTGCTCTCCAAGAAGTATTGTCGCTTCATCTTGGGTAAACAGACGCATCACTGGATTGGCAAACAACAGCAAAAAAACCCCCAGCGCTGCACCGTATATCAGTTCGATAATCATTCCCACTCGAAACGCCACTCTAACGCGTTTGTATTCTCCTGCGCCACGGTTTTGTGCCATCACACTGGTCATGGCATGACCAATGTTTTGTTCTGGAATATATGCGTAATCATCAACTCGATTAATTGCAGTAAACGCTGCTGTTGCGGTCACTCCCATTGTATTGACAATGCCTTGTATGCCAAGTTTTCCAAACTGAACTGTGGACTGCTGCAATGCGCTGACAAAACCATATTGAATGATTTCCTTTAACAAGTCTTTATCAAAAACAAACCATTGTTTACTCAAATTTAAAACAGGAATTTTTTTCTTAATATATTCCCAGCACAACAGACAGCTTAGTGCCTCACTCAGCACAGTGCCGACCGCACAACCAATCGTTCCCATAGAAAACACCACCACAAAAATCAAATCTCCCACAATGTTAATCAGTGCACTAATTCCAAGAAAATAGAGTGGCGATTTGCTGTCCCCCATCGCTCTTAAAGTGCTGGCAAAAAAATTGTAGATAAAATTAAATACCAGTCCGCACATTAATATTCGCAGATATGCCACCGCCTCGGGTCGAATTGCCGGACCGACTTGCAAAATCGTCAGTAATACAGGCGCTGCTGCCAATGAAATTGCTGTCAATGCCAACGAGAAAACGACACCAGAAATCATTGCTGTGCTGACTTCTCGTTGCAGTGTTTTATAATCCTTTGCACCATACAATGTTCCCACTAAAATACCAGCGCCAAGACATATTCCTTGCACAAACAAAATAATCAGCGTAAAAAGTGGATTGCTTGTCCCCACTGCAGCGAGCGCATCCTTTCCCACATACTGTCCAACAATAATACTGTCAACTGCATTGTAAGTCAACTGCAACAGATTGCCTAGCACCAGAGGAACTGTAAATTTAATAAGAATGGGAAAAATCTTCCCTTTTGTCATATCGTTTGTCATTATTTTTTCCTACAATTCCTTATTTCTAATCTCCCAAATAAATATTATGATACCAATAAAATATGCTGATTCCCACACAATTTAAGCGCGCTCACCAAGGAACATACGCCCTCTGTCATTCCGTCGGACGCGTCTGTGATTATGATAACTGTATCGTATTTTTGCAATTCATAAACATATGTTGTCCGCGCATGGTCATACAAACTTGTCAGCTCATACCGCGCATGAAGCGGATATTCTTCCTCTGTGCTTACTGCAATGGGACTTCTTGTTGTCGCGTGAAATCGAACTTCCTTTCCCTGTGCTTCCAGTTGACAAGCCGTGTAAAGCGCTGGATACATATACTCTTCGGTTCCAAGTACCAATATCTTATGCGCATTGCCAAGGTCTGCCTGACTTATTATATTCTGATATAAGGACGCACAGAATTGTTGATACGTCACGCAATGGACCATGCGACGCGTATCCATTCGTCCATTCGCCTTAATGTATGTAATCTTTGGCATTTTTGTTTCAGTTTCCTGTTTACATGAAATATAGGTTCCATTCCCTTGAAATCCTTCAGCTATTTCTGTGTAAACGGCATGATTTGTTTTTACTAGCCAAAAAAGGTCAATTCCATACTTTTTGTAATTATCCAAAGCGTCTTGGTTCATTCCATTTAGGACAGAAGCAACGGAAAATTTAATTTTTTTGGCATACTGTTTTCTTAAAATATCTACAATGTTTTGAATTGTTTTCCCTGTTGTGACCTCATCCTCCACAAACAAGATTCTGTCAATTGTTTTAACGGCACAGTCAATATCATCTTTCACAAGTTTCTGTTCTGTAGCATGGCTGTGTTCTTCCGAAAAATACAGATACGCCACATTAGGAATAAGTTCTCTTGTCGTCTGTATATAATCCGCGTTAAGCGCCACTGCAACAGCAGCACCAATTGCCGTCGCTGTCTCTGCAAAACCGATTACTAGCAATGTCTCCTGTTGATAGTGACCTTGCACTTGATTGGCAAGCGCCTGAAACATTGCAAGCGCCTCATAAGGCTTTACTGGAATATGCTTTCCTTGTAGTCTGTTCACCACCAGATATTTTCTTTTTTGATTATTCTCCCGCTTGGCAATTCGCACCAAATTTTGTTCTGTATACATTTCTTATCCTTTCTTTTAAAATATATCATGCACTGTTTTCTTTTGACGTCAAGATGCATAGGTTATTTGTTTATAATTACTTATTATATCGTCATATAGTTTGCGTTACAATCCACACCTATAGAATTTGGCTTTTTTAGATTGTTTGGTTATTATTCATGGATCAGGAATGCGCTAAACTGCGCATTCCGTGAGATAAACATTTACTAAGACATTGAAAAAGAAAAATAGGAATGTTATACTAAAAGTGCGCGCCAGGCGGGTCTCTGTCAGTTTAATGACAGATTTCATTTGGACGCCCACGCGCATAAAAAATGTATGAAATTAGGAGAATCTTACAATGCAGAAAAATCAATTTATCGCCCTAGGAGCTCATGTTATAGGCGAGGTTCATCTGGGTAAAAATGTAGGCATTTGGTACAATGCCGTCGTTCGCGGTGATACCAATACAATCACTATTGGAGATAATACAAATGTGCAGGACAACGCTACAATTCACACAGACGCGGACTTTCCAGTACAAATTGGATCGGGTGTCACAATCGGACATAACGCGGTAATTCACGGCTGCACTATAGGAGATAATACTGTGATTGGTATGGGCAGCATTATCTTGAGCGGTGCTGTTATTGGCTGTAATTGCATTCTTGGCGCTGGTTCTCTAGTCACTGGAAAAACACAGATTCCTAACAACACGCTCGCCTTTGGAAATCCTGCAAAGCCAATTAGAATAGTCACCACTGAGGAGAAAAAAAACAACTGGGAAAATGCAATGCATTATGTAGAACTTATAAGCCATTAAATCGTTGGTGCTTCTTTCTTCCAATTGAAATTGTGTTCCTTGCTCAATGCAACTGCCCGGGCAACCTGTGACACCATCTCACTAAAATAACGTGGCGGAAAGTAATATTAAAGTGTTATTAACTTTGCGCTCTCCCGCCAAGTTTCGTCTCGCTGCGCATTTGCTGGTATCACCTTGGTCAGTTGTAGTATTATCTCGCTAAAATACCGTGCAGGAACATCTTTTAAGAAATATGCCTTCTCTTTGTCCGCCTCATCATAAATATAACTGCCATGCGCTATTGTTCCCGCCTTATAAAAACGCACATCATAGATTGTCACATTATCATTCATGCCTCCGACATATGCCCCTGAAAAATGCAACTCTACGCCAATCCCAATCTCTTCCTCTTCGCGGTAATAACTATAAAAAACTCCTTCATCCTGCACGGAACCACGATACCAACCAAGTCCTGTCAGTTTTCCATTTAGATAAAGGTCATTGACAAGATACCCGCCGAAACGCTCCAATCCTTTTTTGTCTGCTTCTTCCTCAGTCCTAACATAAACTGCCCTGTCCAACTGTTCGATTGGCTGTGTAATTTCATAATCCTCCAATTGCTCCTTCCATGCAGCTTTCTCCTCATCAGAAAGTTCCATAGGGTGCATCAAACTGATGTGCGCATCTTCTGGCAATGTGTACTCTTCCTCGTCCTGTATAGTAAAAGAACCATCATCCATATAACGAAAACTTTGAATCAACTTATCTTTATCATAAACGCCCCAGATTAAACCAATTGCAAACTGATGCATCAGCGGATTTTTTACAAACAGATTCTTCCATGCATCTACAAGCCACTCCCGTCGAACAGACAGCGCATATTCCAATCGTGCTTTCTGGCTGCTAACAGTCATTTTCATCTGCTTTTTTAGTTGTTTAAAATCCTCATAAGCCGTTGCTGCCTTGGCTTCATCATCTTTCTTTCCTGGTGCAGGCAGATTTTTTAACTTTTTTTCGTTCTCATCATATATTTCAAGGTCAAGCACTGGCGAAAGCTTAACAATAAACTTATGTTCTCCATAGTCAAATACTCTTTCCATATTTGCATCAAATCCTAAATCGGGCACAATGCGGTCAGAAAGTTCCTCGCGGGTAATCTTTAGTTCGGACGCAGCAAACGCAAGCGCCTCTTGCGCAGCCGCCCGAACCTGTTTGAACTTAAATTTCCGCGCAATACCATCTACTAGAAGTAACGCGCGCGGTGATGGACTCAAAGCAAGTGCTTTCACTGCTTCCGCAGCAAGGGCTCCCCTTGCCGCCTGTGGCCATTCCTGTATTTGATGTTGTAACTTTTGCACCATCTCTTCGCCTCCGTGAATTGCCGTTGCATAAAGCACCCAACGCTTTTTGGTCTCAGCGCCCGCCGCAAGCCATCTGTCGAACAGCTCATTCATATAAATTGCAATCTCTGTGGGCTGCAAATTCTCTGCAAGCAATTGCGCATTTTTACTAATACCGCTTTTGTCCTGCGACACATAGCACAACAAAATGGCTTGCAAATGCGATTCGGAAGCCTCCCCGCCATCTGTTCTGTGCACTGGAAAAAATGGCTTTTCATAAGCCCACGCCAAACTTTTCTTTTTTCCGCCTTTATGTAGTTGCTTTATCAATTCCTCTTGTGAAAGGACCTGCTGTGGCAAATCACACTCTTGTATGTTGAGCGTACTCTGCATCAGGGACTGGACTTTTACATTTTTCTCTTTTTTCATTGCTTGCAAAAACACATCTTTATAATTGCTGCCTTCCTGCTGCCAATGTGCTAACACCTGCACCGCCAGCTCCCGCTGTACCGCTTTCTTTGCATCTAAAAGAGCCTTTATATCCTCCTCCCAATCTCTCTGTTCGTACAAAATATCCAAAAGCACTTCTTTGACAATCTTTGTGCTATCTGATGTATAGTTTAAAATTTCCTGTTTGTTTCGCCCAATATCTTTGCGCATTGCAAGCAGCGCCAAATAACGCCCCTCCGCCTTTGCATTGGAAAAAGCTGTGAGCGTCTCCTTCCGCCGTTCACTGTTCAGATACTTTGCAAACACATTGATCGCTCCCTTTACAAATGTTTTGGTGGTGCATCCGTTCGGTCCATTATATGCCTTATATGATGCCACAAAACCATTGATTTGATGGGCAATATCCAAATTCTCATTCTCAAGCATCTGGAAAAACTGTTCCACTTGTTTTGTTTGTTCCTTGTCACGCTTCTCAACAATAGTTGTGCGGTCAGAACCAATCAGCACTAGAAAGGTCTTACACCGATGGAGAAATGCGATATCCTTCCAGTGCTTTTTATGTTTCTCTAAATAGCCATAGAAAATATACGCTGTAGAAAATTCTTCCTCATACGGATACAATTCTGAAATCGTTCCATGTCCCCGCAAATACTCTCTTGCTAACTCTGCGTGCGGTGTGTCCTGAACCAAATAATGAATAATTTGTTCGTAATTTGGCTTTCCTGCACCAATCTTTTCATACAAAGCCGGATTCTCCTTCTGCAATATATCTTTTAACACATTAATAGAACTAATTGCTTCATCCAATCTGTATCCCTTTTTTGCAAGAAGAGTTGTGTATCCTTTTTCACCTAATGCCTTTAAATAACTTTCCTGATTTTTTTCAAGCTGTCTCTTTAAAATTGGTATCTGAACCGAACATACATATTCTTCATGATATCTACACACCGTATACGCATATGCAATCTCAAAGGCAGCCCATCGAATATATGTTTCTGGTTCAATCCAAAACAATTCACTATAATCTTGTCCAATTCTATCTTTGGCACCTGGCGATTTATCTATCGCATCAGACATTGCAAGAAGTATCCATTCCGCATCCACGGCCAAACATGTCCTGACAATATCCAATAGCATTTCAGACAGCATAACATTTAAATATGACATACTGCCAATAAAACAAAGCTTTTTACGATCAGAATCTGTAAAACTGCATGGTTTCACACCAACAAGTAATTCTGCTGTAAGCTGCTGTGTATGGATTGCGGTCACAATTTTTTCCCGTGTAGGATAGTTTTGCTGCGCCAGCCATTCATCAAGACAATCTAACATTCCCTCCTCATATACTTGCATCAACTCCGTATCCTCTGCCGCTATCAATTTTGCATCTGTATATTTTTTATAAAAATATGCTGCTAAAACTGACAAATAATATTTTGCGCCCTCACCTTTTAACTGCTCTATCATTTCCTGTACTTTTTCGGGCTTATTATCAATCTCATGTATCAGTCCACCCATATCAAAACAAGTCCTATGATGATCATTTAGATACCCTGTCTCCTCAGAACATTTTTCAATATAAATCACCATCGCCTTATAGCGCTCACCATTCACACAACTATGAGAAAACAAAACGCTGCTTGTGTTATGACCAATTGCAAACAGCACATTAAATAGTCGTATCCACAATGGATACCCTTCGCCTCGTCCAATAATTTCCCACTCAATCGCATCAAGCTCTTGCAGCACTTCATCTGGAATTTGGACGGCCGTAAAATCAATTCGCTGAAATTGGTCTAACACCTCGTCACCAACTCTGCCATCCAAATACTTTTCTGCCAATGCGCAATCTGGTCCAGAAATACCCAATTTTTCCAGAAAGATCAGCATTCTTATAATTCTCTTGTCCTCTGCGTTTATTACCATGACAAAATCTCTCCCTTTTCATATTGTCTATTTTGTCCTTAAAACCGCTTTCCTTTAAATAGGCTTCTAAAAACTATATCAGTCTCGCATCCTTACGCCAGTCTTCATTCCATTCTCCACAAGACGCAGTTAATCTTGCAAGCTGCAACACAATTTCACTAAAATACCGTGGTGGAACCTCCTTTAAGAAATATGCCTTGTTTGCATCTACCTCATCATAGGTATAACTGCCGTGTTCAATTGTTCCCGCCTTGTAAAAACGGACATCATAAATTGTTACATTCCCATCAGAATAACCAATATAAGCACCGGAAAAATGAAGCTCCACACCAATACCAGCCCCTGGGTCTTCACGATAATAAGTGTAAAAGCCCCCCGCATCTTGCACAGAACCACGATACCAGCCAAGTCCTGACATTTTTCCATTTAGGGAAAGGTCGTTGATAAGATATCCGCCAAAACGCTCCAATCCTTTCTTGTCTGCCTCCTCCACTGTCATATAGTAAATTGGTCTGTCAAGTTGTTCTATCGGCTGTGTAATTTCATAGTCCGCAAGCTGTTCCTTCCACGCTGTTCTCTCCTCCTCTGAAAGCTCCATGGGGTGCACCAAACTAATATGCGCATTTTCTGGCAGCGTGTATTCTTCCTCGTCCTGTGTGTTAAAGGAACCATCCTCCATATAACGGAAACTCTGCACCAGTTTTTCTTCCTCATAGACACCCCAGATTAAACCAATTGCAAACTGATGCATTAACGGATTTTTTACAAACAGATTTTTCCATGCATCCACAAGCCATTCTCGCCGAACCGACAATGCATACTCCAACCGCGCTTTCTGACTGCTGACAGTGGTTTTCATCTGCTTTTTCAACTGCTTAAAATCCTCATATGCCGCTGCTGCCTTTGCCGCATCATCCTTCTTTCCCGGTGCAGGCAGATTTTTGAGTTTCTTTCCATTTTCATCATATACTTCAAAATCAAGAGTCTGTGTAAGCTGCACCTTAAATATGCGTTCACCGTAATCAAATGTCCGCTCCATATTTTCATCAAATCCAAGGTCTGGCACAATTCGATCTGAGAGCTCCTCGCGCGTGATGCCAAGCTCAGAAGCCGCAAACGCAAGCGCCTCTCCCGCCGCAGCCCGCACCTGTTTAAATTTAAACTTTCGCGCAATCCCATCCACAAGTAACAACGCACGCGGCGAAGGATTTAGTGCGAGCGCCTTCACTGCTTCCGCCGCAATCGCTCCTCTTGCTACCTGCGGCCACTCTTGTATTTGATGTTGTAGCTTTTGTATTATATCCTCGCCGCCATGAATTGCCGCTGCATACAAAACCCAGCGCTTTTTAGATTCTGCACCCGCTGCAAGCCATCTATCAAACAATTCGTTGACATAGACAGCAAACTGTATTGGCTGCAAATCATCTGCAAGAAGCTGTGCAGTTTTATTGACACCGCTCTTTTCCTGTGACACATAGCAAAGTAAAACCGCCTGCAAATATTCCTCGGAAGCCTCCGAACCATCTGTTTTATACACTGGTGAGAATGGCTTTTCATATGCCCATGCCAAACTTTTCTTCTTGCCGCCCTTATGCAACTGCTTTACCAAATCTTCTTTGGAGAGTGTCTCTTCTGGCTTTTCTCTTTCCTGTATGTTCAGTACACTCTGCAACAAAGTCAGCACTTTTGCATTTTTCTCTTTCTCCATCGCCTGTCTAAGCACTTCGTTGTAATCGCTGCCTTCCTGCTGCCAGTGCGACAATACCTGTATTGCAATCTCCCGCTGTGCTGCTTTCTTCGCCTGCAAAAGTGCCTTTATCTCATTTTCCCAATCCTTTTGCGCATATAAAATAGTTAGCAGTTCTTCTCGCACAAGCTTAGAACTGTCCGTTGCATAATTTAAAATCTCCTGCTGATTGCGTGCTGGGTCTCTTTTCATAACAAGTAATCCAAGATAGCGGCCCTCTGCCTTTGCTCCTGAAAATGCCGCAAGGGTTTCTTCCCTCCGCTCGCCGTTTAGATAACGTGCAAATGCCTCCACAGTCCCCTCCTCAAATGTACTCAAGGAGCATCCAATTGCATTATCATAAGCACTGTAACATGCTACGACACCTTTAAACTGATAAGCAATATCTAAATTTTCATCACAGAGCATTTGATAAAACTTCTCTATTTCTTCCAATGAATCTGTACTCCAACAATCATCTACCACTGTTGTATTTTCCGAACAAGTCAATACCATAAACGCCTTACATCTGTTAAAGAACCCCTTGTCACCACAATGTTTCCTTTGCTGTTCCATATAATTATGGGAAACATATTGCCCCGAAAGTTCCTCTACATATGGGTATAATTCTGTAATGTTACTCTCTCCCCGCAAGTATGCTTTTGCCAATTCTGCATGGGGTGTATCCTTGACAAGATAGTCAATCACTACATCATAATTAAAGTTTCTGGCAACTTGTTTGTATAGATTGGGATTTTTCTTTTGTATCACATCCTTCATCTGATTTGTCACATATAGCGCGCTTGTAAAACTTCGGTTTGTCTTCGCAAGCAGCGATGGAAACTTATTTTCCTCCATAGCCTTTAAATAGCTCTCTTGATTTTTTTCAAGCTGTCTTTCTAGGATATGGGTATATTCTTTAACTGCTGCCCAGCGAATATAAGTTTCTGGCTCAATCCAAAACAAAGTGTCATAGTCGCCGCCTTTGCTTTTTATTCTGCGGCTTGCATCCAGCGTTCCTATGGAAACCTCATCTATTGTACACAGTACCCACTCCGCATCCATAGCCATACATGTTCTGAGCACATCTAACAGCACATTAGAAAGCATAAAATTCAAATATGCCATACTCCCTAAAAAACAAAGCTGCTTGCGGGCAGGCTCTGCAAACAACCGGCTCTGACGCACCTGACGCACTTCATCCAGCAGTTGACTTGTAAGCTTTTGTGTGCGAATTGCAGTTACAATTTCCTCCTGCGTGACACATCCTTGCTGTGCAAGATATTCCTTTAACCAATCAAGCATCTCATCTTCATATGCCTTCATAAGCTCTATATCCTCTGCGTCAAGCGGTCGTACTTTTCCATATTTCATGCAAAAATACACAGCAAGCATTATCCGATAATATTTTGCGCCCTCCTCCTTAAGTGGTTCTAGTGTTTCGCGCAATATCTCAGGGTTATTTTGTGCCATTTCCATCAAAGTCTGCAACTCATACACACGTAGATATCCCGTGTACTCTATTCCTAATTCTATAAATAAAACAATTCGTTTGTAGAGTGCACATTCCTTCGCATCCTTAATAATGCTTCGAGACAATAGAGACAATAGCGTACTACAAGAGCCATGACCAATTGCAAACAACACATTTAGAAACTGGATACAGGTCGCCCGCTTTTCACTTCTATTCAACCCCTCCATAATGGAGTCAAATGTCTCTCTCTCTGAATATGGAATAGTCATTGCTGCAAAATTTATCTGTTGAAATTGTTCTAACGCCTCCTCTCCTACTTCACAATTCAAATATCTTTCTGCTAGTGCACAGTCTTGTGTTGACACACCACGCTTTGCCAAAAATGTTAGCATATTATTGATCTGTTTGTCGTTTGCATTTACTTCCATTCTTATAATCCACCTTTCATTAATAACGCTCAGAATCTTCTTTTCATCTGCTTTTGTGACAGATTCTCCACTATATGTACACATATTTAATCAGCATATGTTTCATATACTATTAATAAATATCGTAATTCTTTTGTAAAGTGCACACTCCTGTGCCTGCTCAAAAGAATCTTCAGGAGACCCACCAAAGCAAAATAATTCAACACAGGAAGCATGTCCAATTGCAAACAACAGATTAAACAACCGGATACATACCACTCTGCTTTCCTTCCTATCCAATCTTCCGATGATTCTGTCCAATTCATAGCACACCTCACTTGAAACTGCTATCGACTTGTAATTAATCCGCTGAAATTGGTCTAGCGCCTCGTCGCCCACCACACCATTTAGATACTGCTTTGCCAGCTCACATTCCTGTTCTGAAATTTTTAACTCTGGCAATATTGCAAACACTTCTGCAATTGATGAACTATTTTTATTTGATTTCATAACAGCGCCTCCTCCCTATCAAAAACCATAATCATGAGTAAAATCCACTCACTTAATTCGTTCCTATATAAGTCCTGCTTCTTTCTTCCAATCCGTATCCCGCTCATCACTCGATACAGTGGCCTTCGTAAGCTGGCGCACAATCTCGCTAAAATATCGTGATGGAACATTCTGTAACAGATAGGCATCCTTCTTGTCCGCATCCATATATCCATAGCTGCCAAATCCTATCGATTTCGCCTTATAAAATCTGGCATCATACACTGTCACGTCTCCTTGATGCCACCCTACACAACTACCCGAAAAGTGCAACTCTACACCCATGTCAATCTCCACATCTTTACGATAGTAAGTGTTATAACTGCCTGCGTCTCCAATAGCGCCACGATACCAACCAAGACTAGCCATTTTGCCATCCAGTGCTAGATCATTCAGCACATAACCGCCAAAACGCTCCATGCGCTTTTTGCCTTCCTCTTCCTCTGTCATACAATAAACAGCCCTGTCAAGCTGCTCAATTGGCTGCGTAATTTCATAATCCGCAAGCTGCTCTTTCCATGCTGCTTTCTCCTCATCAGAAAGTTCTACAGGGTGTACTAAACTAATGTTTGTATGTTTTGGCAAATTATAGGCGTCCCCATCCTGCGTATTAAAAGAGCCATCCTCCATATAGCGAAAACTTTGAAGCAACTTGTCACTCTCATAAACTCCCCATATTAGACCAATTGCAAATTGATGCATCAAAGGATTTTTTACAAATAAATTATTCCACGCATCTGTACTCCACTCTCGCTTTATAGAGAGCGCGTGCTCAAGGCGCTCTTTTTGATTTGTAACAGCAGTCTTTATCTGCTTTTTCATCTCTTTAAACGCCGCGTAAGCTTCCGCTGCTTTACTATCATCATCCTTCTTTCCTGGAACTGGCAAATTTTTCAATTTCTTTCCAGTTTCATCAAACACTTCAATGTCGAGCGTCGATGTGAGTGTCACCTTGAAACTGCGCGCTCCATAATCAAATGTCCGCTGCATATTCTCATCAAGATCAAAATTTGGCACAATGCGGTCATCAAGTTCCTCACGGGTAATTCCACGCATTTTAGCTGCTTCATCAAGTGCCATCACAGCACCACCTTTTACTTGCTTATGTTTAAATTTCCGCGCAATATTATCTACGAGCAACAATGCGCGCGGTGATAAATTCAACGCAAGTGCCATCACAGCTTCCGCTGCAATCGCTCCTCGTGACACCTTCGTCCATTCCTGAATTTGATGATATAATTTTGGTATAATATCCTCCTTGCCATGAATCGACGCTGCAAAAAGCACCCACCCTTTCTTTGCCTCTGCGCCCTGCGCAATCCATTTGTCAAACAGCTCATTGACATAGACCGCAAACTCAGATGTATTTAAATCAGCCGCAAGAAGCTGCGCATTTTTGTCAATACCACGCTGTATCTGCGCTGTATAACACAAGAGAATTGCCTGTAAATACTCCTCGTCTGCAATGCTTCCGTCCGTCATATGTACAGGAGAAAATGGCGTCTCATATGCCCATGCAATCGTCCGCTTTCTGCCTCCTTGATGTACCTGTTTGATCAAATCTTCTTTTGTAACTGGCTTCTTTGGCTGATTCTGATCTTTTTCCTGTAGTTTCAATACTTTCTCCAACAATGTCACCAACTTCCCACTCTTCTCGTTTTCAAGTGCCTGAGAGAGCAGTTCATGATAATCTCCACCTTTTTCCTGCCATCTTAACAGTATCCAGATTGCCAGTTGCCGTTGTGATGCCTTTTTTCCATTTAACATGGTCTTGACATCTTCTTCCCACTCTCTATGTGCACAAAAAATGCGAGTAAGTTCCCGTTGAACAAGACTAGAACTGTCTTTTGTATAGCTTAAAATTTCTTGTTTGTAACATTGTGGGTCTTTTTCAAAAAGGCACAGACCGAAACAACGCGCCTCTGCATCTGCTATAGCAAACATTTGTATAGCTTCTTCTCTATTTTCTTGTAAAAACTTCGTATACTTTTCTTCAACACACTTTTTCAGCAGCTTTATCTCATTATCATATTGAAGATTTTCTTTATATAAGAGGGCAAATGCCTGTAATTGATGCGCAAGATCCAATTCTTCTTTGTCAAGCTTTGCAAAAAATTCACTTAATCCCTTCTCACCTTTGCACTCTTGCATCTCATATTCAATATGGGGAAACTTCCTCAAAATTAAAAATACGCGGCATCGGTCTATAAATGCCTCATCAAAATTATGTTTTTTAAATTTGTCTAAAACTTTTTTTACCTTATACAAACCATCCTCAAATCTATCACCAAACTCTTTATCATAAGGATATAACTCAGAAACTTTGCAGTTTCCAAGCAAATACTCTTTTGCCAGCTCCGCATGTGGTGTCGGCGGCACAAGCAGCTCTATCACTGGTTCATAATCAGGTACTGCATTTCGCACGACTTGTTCATACAAATCAGGATTTGCCTTCTGCATAACATTTTTTAATGTAATAAGCACATCCTCTGTAACTTCAGACACAACCCGCGGAATTCCATTCCTCCATGCACGCATATAAATATGAACCAGTTCCTGGCATTTTTCCCGCTCCATAACCTTTCTGTAACTTTCTTGGTTTTTTTCTAACTGTCTCACTAAAATCTTGTCATAATTGTTTATTGCTGCCATACAAATATACAAAGCTGGTTCAATATGAAACAATTCATCATAGTCCATTCCACGAAAAGCGAAATGTGTTCTGCATCCATTGTTCCCTATAAATACATATCGTATGGAAACAAGCATTAATTCCGCATTTACAGCAGCACATGTCTGAATCACCGCCAGCAGCACATCCGAAAGCTGGAAATTCAGGTATGCAAATGTGCATAGAAAACAAAATGTCCGCTGCTCCTCCATCTTCATACTTGTATGCTCAATCCTGCCAGTGAAATCTCCCGCCTGCTTTTTCTCCCGCAAAGCTGATATTACTTTCTCATGCGCAGCACAGCCCAGTCCTGCAAGCCAGCTATCAAAACATTCCAGTACAATGTCCTCATATTCCGCCATATATGCCTCGTCTTCTGCTTCCACTGTGCCAGGATTTTCGTATTTTGTACAAAAATACATTGCCAGCCCTGCCGCTGCATACAATTCTGATTCCTCCTTTAAATAAGGAATGACTTCTATTAGATTTTGTGGATTGTTCTGTGCCATCTTCATTAATTGACTATACTGATGATACTGAAAAAAACTTTCTTCATCTTCTGTTACCCCCGACATGTATGTAACCATCTTTTTATAAAGTGCATATTCCTCAATATTTAACGCCTCATGCCAGAACAAACGATGTCCTGTGCCATGACCAATCGCAAAAATAATATTAAAAAAGCGCACAAATACTGTTCTATCAGCACTTTTGTTTACCTGCCTTGTAATTGTCCACCCCTCGGAATATAGATTATAGGACGGCACACTTAAATCTTTTCGCACAAACTGCTTTAAAACCTCGTCGTCCACTTCCTCGCGCAAATACCTCTCTGCTAGATCACAGTCACGCTGTGAAATGCCCAATTTGTTTAGCAGATCCACCATCCTGCCAATCAACTTATTGTCTGGTGTTACAGTCATAATAATTTACCTCCTATGTTTATTTAGAAATAATTTTATATAGAATTTTCTGTAATTTCCTTTCAAAGTGCAAAATTTCTCTAAACATAGTATACACATTCCCTCTTGTTTTCGCAATACTTAGGAAATGTCTATTATGCGACATCTTATAACATTGCCACCCCGAATCATTACTATAAGCGGCTTCCATACCATGAATAGTAACGAGAAACGTTGCAATTCACACCTACGCCAGATTTCATATTGATTTTGATGATTTGAATTGCAACAATTGATACACACAAAATGCCACAAAGCAGGCATTTTGGCGCTGGCTCCGACACCATGCAGCAAGTGTATGGTGCAGGTGTGAAAAGTAACCGAGAAACATACCAATTTGCGCTTACAGGCTGAAAGAAGTTGTATTTTTTTTTGGTTTGCTGTATAATTAAAAAAATTCACCTATACGAACAATAATGCTGCTTTGGAGCGCGAAACAGATGTCATTGATTGGCAAACTCCTCAGATCAAAGGCGGTTTTGAAAACCTGCGGTCCGCAAAGAATCTTTCTGTTCGAAAGAATCCTGTTATACAGCGTAGATATTACGCCCCTTTGAGCAATAGAATATTCGACCATCCGAATGAAACATGGGAAATTAGATCTGCGAAAACAAATACCTTTGGAATGTCCGGTCACAGTCATTGTATAATTGTACATGACATTACGTGTGAACAGTAACTATATCACTATTTCAAAAGAAGATTCGTCAAAAGAATGGAGAAACAATGAAGAAAAAAATATTGATAACAGCTTTAACAGTCATGCTCTTTGGAAGCGCGCTTCCTGTATATGCTGCCCCACAATATATGGAAGATGGCGCGGTGTTTGACGCAGAATGGTATCTGGAACAAAACCCGGATATCGCAGCAGCGTTCCCTGCAAATGTTTCCCCGGAAATACTCTATCAGCACTATCTTATATTTGGGATAAAGGAAGGCAGAACTCCTTACAATGCCGCCTCCTTCAATCCTAATGATGTACTTCCATACGCAGGTCCCACGACGATTCCTACACCGATAACACCGTCTAATTTAACTCCTGCGTCCTCCAATAACCAAAATGCGCAGAATTATGGCTGGTACACCGACAATAACTGGGCGGATACTGTAAAATCATATCTTTGTGAAAATCCTGACGGCGGTGTGACCCGCGTAGAATATATTGACGGAAAAATCATAATAGAAGATTATGACAATTACTTGTATTTGCGTTCAAGCCGCACCATTCCTATGGAGTTATCTTTGTGGGGCGGATTTTTTGCTGGAGAAAAATACAACTTTTTTATATTTGGTCAGAAAAACCCTTCACAAAATAACGACGCAGAAGTTATCCGCGTCGTAAAGTATTCTAAAAATTGGAAACGTCTGGGACAGGTAAGCCTGCGCGGTGCAAACACCACTGTACCATTTGACAGGGGTTCTTTGCGCTGTGCAGAATATGGTGACTATCTATATATTCGTACCTGTCATGAAATGTATCCTTCCCAGCGCGGCAAAGAAAAACAGCAGGCAAATCTAACGCTTGCAGTACGCCAGAGTGACATGCGGCTCACAGATACTTACTATATTGCAATGAACAGCCGCGTCGGTTATGTCAGCCATTCCATAAATCAGTTTGTCCTTACGGATCAGGAACGAAATATTGTCACGCTTGATCACAGTAATAACAATCCACGCAGCATTGTACTAATGCGGTATAATAATACAAAAGCCGGCGAAGACAAATTTAGCGGAAGTGTCTCGGCACGTTCTCTTCTAACTTTCCCAGATATGGCAGGTGACAGCAATATAAGCGCATCTGCAGGAGGTTTTGCTGAGACTGCAAACGGTTATATCACTGCATTGAACTATGATACTGCATCGATTGGTATGCGTGATATTTATATAAGCTATATTAGCAAAAATGGGCTTGACTCAACCTTGACTGATATTACAGCACTAACTGGAACATTCACTCCTATGCTTGCTCCCACAGGGCTTGATGGCGGATATCTAATGTGGACAGATATCAACGGAAGTTTCTGTTATACTAGATATGCAGATGGCGGCACAATCGGTACAGTTAACACAGCCGATGCAGCATTGTCTGACTGCCAGCCCATCTGCCATAATGGAGAAGTTCTCTGGTATGTCACATCTAATTCCACTCCTGTATTCTACAAGATAGATGCCGCAGGAATGCTTTTGCGGATTCCTGCAAACGGACAATAAAAACTTCCAAAAAGCGAGCAGGAAAGAGTTATCTTCCTACTCGCTTTTCTTAAACCATATAGTAATGGGCTCCTTTATCACACTCAATTTTCTCTTTGCACAAATACATATATTGATACACATCTGTATAGAGATTGATTAAGGAATCCTCCTCTTTTTTTATCTGATGACGACGCCTTGTCAGACCATCTGCAAGCTGTAAAAGCATGTCCGACAGCAATTGCATACCATATGCCGCTGTTTGTTTCTGCATATTTTTTATTGCCTCAAGCGTGCTGTCATGGACAGTATCAAAACCGCTCTGGTATAAATCTTCCATAAGATTTTCCACATCATGCAGCAACTGTTGTACTGCATCTTCTTTACTGAAAATCTCCATTTTCGCACGTCCTTTCTTAGAAAGAATCTTAAACTTCCCGCAGTTCTCCCTTTTTAAAAACAGTAATTGGATACATGCGGATTCTGCCATCGCGCAGATATATTTTTCCAAAAAAATATGGCAGATTATCCTTTGTAAGTTTTTCTAAATAGCGGATTCCCTCCTCCTCATTTTTAGAATAAACAAGTTCTATCACCACTGCTTTTCCCTGCGCATCATACAGATTCATAATAAGTTTTTGCTCCGTTTCAAGAAAAACTGCTGCATCACAAGATGCTGGTTTCAAAAATACAAGTTTCATCTGTGCTGGTTCTGTCGAAGAAAAATCATCTGTATCAGAATTGTGATAGGCAGATATATCATCTGCCACAGCCATATCAATCTGTTTGTCTGTATGAAAAAAATCCTGAAAAAGCTGCACAAAATCCTGATAATACCATTTTCCTAAAATTTCTGTTGTCAGCACATTTTCGCCTGCTCTCTCTTTTAATAACCGCCCCTTTGTCTCTTTGCTGGAAGACAATCGCCCTCTATTGTCACACTTTGCATTTCCCAAATGAATATAAGAAGATGCAAAATCGCGAAAAGGAATTGTCAATCCCCAAGGAGGCTCCTGCGTATAATACGGTGTGGTGCGATACGCTGCATTTGTGTCATTGTCATAAAAGACAGGTCTTGCCTGTGTGAATGTATACCATATTTTTGTATTTTGTTCCAAAAAGTAGACAGTATCTCCTTCATACCCATTCTTACTCACAAAATGTTCTGACGCAATTCCAACTAAATCCAAGTCAAGCGCCGACGTATATTCTGCGCGAAACGCTCCTGCCAGCTTTGACACAGCAAATACATTTTGTGCCTGCCTTAACAGCATCGTCTGTCGGTTCAGGCTGGCAAGCTGACGCATCAAGTTTTGTATCCCAAGTGATGCTACACGTTTCATATACTTTTGGTACGAATCCTGCAGCCGTCTCCAATCATTCTCAAAATTAGGCAGCTTTGCATTGTGGCAGATAATTGCCATTCGTTCCATATGGTCCAGTGCATCCTGCGATGTTCGGGACAACCCTGTATCCAATAATTCTTCCAAAAATTTCTGCATCTGTAAGGCAGCATCCTGCACTTGTTCCATATTATATTCTGTGTCTGTACTTTTCGTCTGCTCCAAATCATCAATTTGCAGTTGTCCCAAATCCAGCTTACACCATAGAACTGCCTCTGCTTTGTGAACACAAAATTCCTTTTTGTGGCAAGTACAGGTTGCGTATTCTAGCGGAAATAAAAGTCTGACGCTTGTCGAATTTGCCAAAGGCTGTACGGCTGCAACACTAGAATAAGTAATCTGCGGTTTTTTGCCAGCCCTAGCAGCATTAATAAATTCCTGCAGTCTCTTTGTTCCTAGCAGTTTACAGAGTTTCTCTGTTGGATAATCTGTAATTTGCTGTCTGACTTTTTGTATCATTGTATTGCCTGCTGATTGATGATTGTCAGTCTGTTCTTCAGATTTCTCTTGTGTGCAGTTTACTGATTCCTGTGTATCTGCAGGATTCGTATCCACCTTAGAAGTTGATTCACACAGCGTTTTTTCATCTACAGTTATTTCCTTAGAAATTGATTTATCGAACTGATTTTCATTTGCAGCAGCCTTCAATTTCAATATTGCCTGTACAACATGGCGACAGATGCTTCTTGACGGACAGGAACACGTACTCTCCCCAAGAGGCAGCCTAATCTGCACGGTCTCCTCCCCAACATGGACTTCAAGTTTCTCCTCCGTAGAAAGTCTATTTTGCATCACCTCACACGAAATTGTCTCCATATCCTTGTAGGCTCGTTTCACAATTCCCTTATTAGAAATGCCAATTAGATAATCATCATCAATTTCCTGTAATGTGGATTGCCAATCGCTCATGCTTTTCCTCCTATTGCACAGAATATTTTTGTGTTATTTCTTTTTTCTTTTATTGTTTATTTGTTGATAGTATTCCATCATTCGTTTTACCGCTGTCTGATATGGAATTTTATGCAGCTCTGCTTGTTCTACCAAATTCTCATATAAGTCCATTTCCTCTTTTTTAAAAACAATATTGAGCTTTTTTCTTTTTGTCCTGCAATATGCTGATAATTTTCTGGATATGCATAATAACATGTCTGGCACATAGAAATATCTTTTTTCGTCCAGTTTTCACAACGTTCACAAGCTGATGATTTATCTCTATTTGCTGATGGAGATAATAGATAAAATATATCCCTAACTCCCGCACATCTCTAGCAGCTCTTGGGGCATGTTCATACCCTGCATTTTTCAAATCTTCTGTACTACAAAATCCTTTGCTCAATATTGTATCTATAACAAATCTTGCTCGCTTATTTGTCACATCAGCTAATACTTTCCTAAAATCTTTTGGCAGTTCCATTGTTATCTCCCCAATTATGCAAAACAAAGTTCTCTTGTATTACACTTATCCTGCAAACACCATAAATTTTTACTTATATATAGTGATTCATAAGTTATCTCTTTTTTTCCATTTAGTGTTGCTTGTGTAGAAACTCCGGCATTAATAAACATATGATACAATTCCAATTTTTTTGGCAAACTTTTACCGATTACTTTATTCCCTGTCATCCCATCATAGTTGACAATATAATCAACATTTTTACGATTTAACTTTTCAAGTTCACTGATAAATTCCTCAAATAAAATACCCTGTATATAACGATTATCTCTTGAATTATCTTGGTTTGATGTACCTTGATACGGCGGGTCCATGTATACAAGATCTCCTGGCTTTGTCATTGCTAAAATCTCTTTATAATCTACATTTGAAAAAGTAGTCTTTCCTTTTAATAATTCAGAAATTTTAATCGCATTCTTTGCTATCATTTCCGGTTTTGTCCCATATCGGCGTTTATCACAGGACTGATTCAATCCTCCCTGCGCATTATACCGCACTGCTCCTTTAACAATCCGCGCCAGCAAAAATAACATTCTTGCAGGATCTTGCATCCCATTATTAAACTCTGCTCTCACTTTGTAAAAATAATCTATATTATTTTGTTTTTCTTGAAACTGCCCTGCCCATATTACTGAATACTCCTCCGTTAACTTTTCTGGATCATTCACACATTCCTCCATCATTTTAATCAAAGGTCTGTTAATGTCATTGACCCAAAAAGAATCACATCGATTTTCCAGTGCAGATAAAATAGAAATTGCACATGTCCCAGAAAAAGGTTCCACTAATCTTTCAAATTTATTTCTGGTGCAATTATCCTCTTGCTTCCCTGATATTGAACTAAATGTGGCGCTCTCATTATAATATTCCTCCTAAGCCAAAACCTTTGCAATAAACTCTGATAGTTCCTCTGGTGTCATAGCACCAACGGACGCTCCCATATCCGCGAGTACAGACGCCGCATTTCTGTCATAATTTGGCACAGCATCGTGGTCAAGCGCAGGCAAGACAATCAGTTTTGCACCACTTTCTATAATTCCTTGACTCACTTGATACATTTTGCGATAGCCGCCTCCTTCATAGAGGTCTGTCACTAACACTACCATCGTTCGATGTGGCGTCTGAATAAGCTGTGCACAATACGCAAGCGCGCCACTAATATCTGTTCCGCCGCCAAGCTGCACACTCATAAGCGTCTCAACCGGATCGCTTACATAATCGCTTAAATCCACCACGTTTGTATCAAAAATAACAAGCTTTGTATCCAACATTGGAAGGTGTGCAAAAATCCCTGCCATAATGGCACTGTGAATCACGGAATCGAGCATAGAACCACTCTCATCCACACAGATAATCACACGCCATTGATTGTACTTTTTCATGCGCGCACTAAAATAAACCTGCTTCAGCATTAATTGTTTTGTCTCCGTATCATAGTTTTTCAGATTTCTACGAATTGTCTTTTTCATATCAATATTTCGCATCGATTTTACAGGGCTGCTTATATTGCGGTTTAATCTGCCTGAAAAAGATTTTTTTATTTCCTGCTCAAGTTTTTTTGTCAGATCCTTCGCTACCTTCTGTACAATCTGACGCGCAAGTTCTAACACTTCGCCCTTCATCATGTGTTTCAACTGCATAACGGTCTTTAGAAGTTCCTTATTTGGCTCAAGTTTTCGCAAGACTTCGGGGTCTGTTAAAAGCTCCGTCATCCCATACTTTTCCAGTGCATGACGCTCCATAATCTCAACCGTTTTTCGCGGAAAAAGCGTCTTAATTTTGGTAAGCCAATGCGGAATGGTAAGCTGCGAATCCCCACTTCCACCGCGCCGATCTTTGCGGATTTCCTGCTCGTCCCCATACTCTCTTGAATACAAGTAATCCAACACATCTTCCATCTCCATCATTTTCAGATTCTCTCGTTCATCTCCCTCTGAAAATGAGATCTGATTCGCCGCATATTTTCCCAAGACCAACCGCCACCGATTTAAAATTTCCTGTTCGTCTACCATACGTCCTGACTCTCCTCCATACATTATAACCGCTTGTTTTACCGCTTTATCAAGTCCTTATCATAATATCTTTTGCTCTTCTTTCTGCCATTTACTGAAATAAAATACATATAATCTTGATTCTTAAAATGCCATCCAATTCCTCGAATCACACCAACCATATCTGGGTGATTAACAGGTGACACCAGATCACCATTCATAAATTGAGGAGGCTTGTCCAAAGTCCTTAATTTATCTACAGCAATCTGAACTCCCTGCACAGGATAAACAAGATTGGCTGTAGTGTTATCTGTACAAATCTCATATTCAACGACACATTGAAAGAGTACAGATGGAAATGTTTTTCCTTCACACACTATAGTATCAAAACAGATTCCCCACATAAAATCATCGACTACCTTCCCAAAGCATGCCGCACATATGTGTCCAGTTCCTTGCCGTAAGCATACCACTCCGGCAGCACCTCTGTGCGCTCCATTAATTCACGTCCGGTCTTGTGGTGCAGATTCGCTGCCTGCTGTGCTATCTTATCCGTCTCTGCGGGTGTAAAATAGGCAAATGCCATCCGAAGCTGCGGCAATAATTCCATAAATTCCACTGCATCCACTTGTCCGAGAAAAACGTCAATTCTCTCAAGCATTTCACGTTCGATTAAAATCAAATCCCGCGCTGTAAAGAACAAACCACGGAAAAAGACCGCAGTCTTTAAGAGCTGCTCTTTTGTTCCTGTCAAATATCCCTGACACACTGCACCGACCGCCTGCGCATCTTCTCGTCCACCCCCGTAAAGAATCCCATGAATACAACCATTCAAACCTGCATGAATCTGTACATCCTCCTGCATCTGCTGCAACACTTCATAGAAATCCACACGTTCACTGGCATACTCCTGCCCTTTTCTTCCTGTAATCTGATACAGCAGTTTCAGCGCATTCATGCCCGCATCTAGCGCATCATCGCTCATCCGCGTAATACTTGGAAGAAGTGTGACTACCTTTCTAACACCCGTGTGCAAAAGCGCACCAAACTGTAGCTCCGAATTGTAAAGTGTCCCTAGTTCCTCCATCATGGTCAGAGATTTAAGCGCATCTGCAATCGAATAAAAATCCATATCCTTCAATATTAATTCATGCACACGCTCATAAACCATTTCCAACTGACTAGAAATCCCCATCTCAAACACTTGTGTTAATAAAATCGCTGCGTCATCCGCTTTCATATCCTGTAAAAGCTGTTCCTGCACAATACTGACAATTGCTTCCTCTATCGTTGCACCATGCACAGACACATCAATCAGAGCAGCAAATACCTGCGCACCATACTTGTATTTCCAAATTTCGCGAATTAAGTTACGATTCGTTCGCAGCTGTAAATTAGGTCCTTTTAACCGCTTTGCAAAATCTGCATGCAAAAAATTCAGCCGATGAAAAAACTTACTCATCTGCCTGTGCTTTTTGCTGGAAAAAATAGAAAGTGTCACTTCTTTTTCCAATGTACTATCCGTTCGGATACCAAATTCCCCACACTGATTCTGAAAATCCAAAATAATTGGTGGAACATCTGCCAATGTGCAGAGCGCACCAGAACCAGTCCCTGTCATCAGGCGCCTCAGTACGCGAACTGGCATATCCGATGATAGATTATATTCGCCCTTAACATAAGATGTTAGCACTGCATCCTGCAACTCGTATGCACCAGGCTGTGGCTTTTCGCGCAGACTACTAAGCCCCTGTGCCATCTGCCACGCACAGATTTCATCATATGTGGAAAGTGCGCCGTCCTCCTTACGCACATTCTTTCCAGTAGTAACAAGAAGATCCAGCACTGCTGCCTCATATGGATTCGGGGTCTGGTCGGCAATCCCCTCCCATATTTTCTGATAAAAACCTGTGTAGGGCATACCACTCGCATAACCATTCAGCGCGTCTGCCGACTCCATGGAATAAGGCATCAGATACACACTTTCATCCTGTCCTGGAACATAATGTGCTATACTTTTTGCATAGCGAACCGTTTCCTGCCATTGTGCATCTGACAATCGCTCACGCAGCCCTGGTGTGTGAAATCCACCTGTAATTACAAGAATACGCTGTATTTTCTGTTGACTGCTCTCCTCTTTTATACTATCGACATGTTCTTGACTCTGCGACAACTCACTTCCACGCAGCACCTGTAAAGCAATTCGTGCAGCCATATGCTGTTCCCGCGCAAGGCATCCTTCACTCTGCAACACTTCCTCGGGCGTATTTTCCCGCGCAAGCGCACAGTAAGTATTTAAATGGGAAAACCAAAGATCACTGTCCTCATACATACCATTTATCTCAAAATACTTTTCCCAAAACTCATCAAAATTGCGCATTCCTGTTTTTTCACACAATTTCTCTATGTGCGCATTCCGCGCAAGCAGATAGTCGTCATTATAGTTGCGCGGTGCCTCCCCATTCCCCAATTTATCCGCTGATGCCGCCAGAATATCTCCATAAGACAAATCAATAAAGGACACTGGTGTCCTATTTTTATCCGCCTCGCGCAGCGCTGTTAACTCTGGTGAATAGTCCAAAAATGGATAATAGCACTTGTAATGTTGTTGTTCTTCCGATATCTTTTTTGCCTTGTCGTGATAGGAATAATAGATGGCAAACGGTGCACGCGTATCTTTGTGTACCATAACTGGAAGCAAAGCATTCGCATTATCTGGCCCTTCCACCAAAACCGCATTGGGTTTCCATTCTGCAAAAATCTTCTGAATATGGAAAGAACACGCTGGGCTGTGATGGCGCACTGGTATTAGCATTATTTCAGCCATTTCCGCGCTTCGTAATATTCTTTCCATAATCCACCTTCTTTGTCGCTTTTTGCGCGCACCACTGTATTGAAATAACCCTTTACTTTCTCCAAATCGTCCTTATCCTCCTTGGAGATGGCACCAACAAGATTCTGAACAAGACACTCCACATCAAGACGTCCTTCACCATAATAATATCCTGTCAACATTGTTTGATAGTACACTGAAACTGCTTCCGCTGTACTCATCACTGCATTTGGCTTGTCAATTCGATGCCCATAGGAAGAAACACCTTCTCGCAGCTCATGATAAGTCGAAGCGAGAAGCTCTGCCACGTCTTCATCAACTTTCATATCCACATGATTTTCTTCCGCAAGCATACTGACCTCATTCAATATTATCTGCTTCTCCAGAGAAACCTTTTTCACTGGCATAACAGTCTCGAAATTAAAGCGGCGCTTTAACGCGCTGCTCATTTCATTAACCCCTTTGTCTCTTGTATTTGCGGTTCCAATCACATTAAAACCTGGGCGCGCAAACAAGAAACCATCATCACCCAACTCTGGTACATTCAACACTTTATCACTCAACACACTAATAAGACTATCTTGAATCTCCGCTGGTGTTCTTGTAATTTCCTCAAAACGGGTAAGGATTCCTTTTTCCATTCCTATGTAAAGCGGTGCTGGCACAAGCGCTTCTCTGCTTGGTCCTTTCGCGAGCAGCAACGCATAGTTCCAAGAATATTTAATCATATCCTCTGTTGTTCCCGCTGTTCCTTGTATTGTATTTTTGCTATTTCCGCTAATTGCGGCAGATAAAAGCTCTGAGAGCATTGTCTTTGCTGTCCCCGGCTCACCGACAAGCATCAGACCACGGTTGCCAGCTAATGTGACAATACAGCGCTCTACAAGCGCATCATTTCCAAAGTATTTTTTCTTAATTTGATAATTTTTCCGCTTATATTTAATAGGCTTTTCACTGCCCAAAATAAAGGTTCTAACTGCTTTTGGCGACATCTGCCAATTGTCGGGTTTTTTATTTCCTTGTTCCTCATCTGCTTTCTTTAACGCCTCAAGTTCCTCCTGATAACGCACTTCCACTGGGGGTTTTATTGTTTCCTGCATTGTTTTGTCCTTTCTAAATATTGTACTATTCAGCCATGTCATTCTTCATAAATCGCCTAAATATGTGTTTTTATCAATAATATTTGATGTTTGCTGGCGAACTATTTCAATAGTTCTCTACCTACTATTATAAACACTATTGATTGTGATAGGCAAGTAAAATTACGTAGAAAACATGTAACAGTTCAGCCATATCATTCATAAGTCGCCAGAGTGTACATTTTAACCAATGACATTCGGTTTTTGCTGGCGACTTATTTCATAACGGGCGTCTGCCCTATAGAATTAATTGTACAAATTGCCCTTTGTGAGCAAGCTCCCACATACAATTTGCACAATTAATTCTGCATGGCTGAACTATTACGAAAACATTATAAACCAGTCACTATTCATCGCATGAGAATCATGAGAATTTTTATAATTTTCCATTGTACTAGCCGAGGGCGGTTCATGCAAAACAAAGGGATAGGCAAAACAGACGCTAATTGCAAAAAATATTTCAGCAAATTTAGATTGAATTTTGTATGTGTTTATAATAAAATAATCATATTAAATCATTGAATAAATTAGAACATTTTATCTGTTAGAAAATTCACAATTGGAGCTTTAAAAAGAAATGGAAATGGAATATATATTTGAAACACAAAATTTGAAAGTTAGAAAATTTAAGCTAGAAGATGCCAGATGCTTATATGAAAATCATTTGGAAGAAGAAGTAAAAAAGTGGTTTCCAAATGAAAGCTATGCAGATATGGAAGAAACCAAAGACGCAATTAAATTTTATATAGACTGTGTGAATAATAAACATTTACCATATGTATTAGCGGTTGAATTAAAGAACACAGGGGAATTAATAGGCGATACAGGGGTAAATAAAACTGACGAAAATTCCAATGAATTAGAAATAGGTTACACAATATGTAAAAAATATAGTGGAAAAGGATATGCTACTGAGCTTTTAAAAGCTATAACAGAATTTATAACACGCACTTTTGGAATAAACATTTTATATGGACGTGTTATTCGTGGAAATAGTGCTTCTGTGAGAGTTCTTGAAAAAAATGGTTACAAATTTGTTCGGGAAGAATTTGGAGCAGACGATGACCCTTATGGTAATGGAATGTTAATCTACAAAAAAATATGTTAAATTCCCGTTTTGAATCTTCTTTCCCTTTGCGTAATGATTATCTTAACCAGTGGACTTTAGTATTCGGCTAATTGCAGACCGCGGAATGCGCCTGTATTGCGCATTCCTGCCCCGTGAAAAGTAGCTTTAAATTCTCTAGTAAAAAGCAATAATACTATTTCAACTATCGGAAATATTTTTATCCTCCTCAATCCACCACTTTATGATTTCTGGCGTACCATCTTCCTTCCATGTAATCAAAAACTGTGCAGTCGCAACATTATGTACGTTTCCACCCTCACCATTTAAATATTCCGAAGCCTGCAATACCATTTTTTTATTGTACTCTACTGCACATAGGTTATAAAATCCCCGCACTTCACTTCCCACGCTGCGCGCTGTATTTGGCAAATCCTCCCACATATTCTCAGCTTGAAAAGAAATCGTTTCATCAAAATATGGGCAAAAGGCACTGTACTGATTTTTTTCTGGCTCCTGAAACACTTCTATTTTAATCCCACAGTCATAATCCTCATCAAAATCGGAAGGTAATTGCATTCTTTCAATACCATGCTTTTCAGAATTGTCTGTCAATGAATTTCTGTATTTAAAAATTGCTTTATAGGAATCTCCTACTGCACCACAGCCTGTCCCCTGTGCACTAAACACAATCTCCATATTTCCATCATTGTCAAGGTCCTCCCAAAAGGTATCAAACCAACCATAATAAGAACACATTTCTTCTGAAAAACAATAAGGCGCATCATCATTCATGTAAAACCATAGACCACCAGAACCATAAAACGGCATTTCTTGTGCATCGAGCACCATAGCCAGCATGTCCATCTGTCCGTTTTTATCAATATCATCTATCCGAAGTCCCGTAAGTGCCATCTTCCCTTCCTGAAAAAGATTGTCTTCCATTAAAACCTGAAAATATTTCTCTGCTTCCTGTTTGTCATACCCTTGTTTTTTTGCCTCCTCATAAAATATTTCCTCATTTTGTTCCATCTGCCTTTCTGGAGAATACTCTTCTTGAGTCGTCTCCTCCTGTGATTCCTCCTGCAAAGAACTTTCTTGTTCTTCCTCTTGATTTGAAGCTTGTACTATTTCTGACTCCTCCACTAAAATATTTGTGGACGTCTCCAAAGGTACATTTGTCTCCTGATCGGATACACAACCAAAAGTAACCCCCACACATAGCAGCATCATACATATATATTTTGTTTTTTCAACTCGTTTTTTCACGACTTCTTTTCCTCCTGTGTCCGCCTATATCCTGAAACGTTCCTTATCGCAATCAAGCGGAGATTAACGCTCACTATCTTAAAATGATATTTTATGATTAGGAGGTCAAGAGGTCCATTTTCATTGCAGAGATAATTTTTTCAAGATTGTGCCACAATATCTTGAGGCGATGCGGCGCATCGTTGATAGATATTGTGGTGCAAGATTGGAAAAATTAGCCTGCAAGGGAAATTCAGACCTTTTGACACCCTAATCATTTTATATTACTTATAGATAACGATATTATTTTACACAGGAATTGCATCATGATTGTATCGAAATTGCATCAAAGTTGCATCATAAATCCAGAACTTATGTTTAAATATCTCTTTTAGAATACAATAGAATTTCTTTATTCCTTTTTTCTAATTGACATCGTTTCCTTATCTGCACGATTCTCTCTTTATTTGCCGCATAATCCATTGAAATCAATCCAGCATCTGCTCTTTTCCAAGTTTCTCTTACTTTGCCATCTTCCGTATAATAATAACAATGATGCTGCCATTGTTCCCCTTCTTCCAATATCCATATCTCCTGCTGCTTGCCTTGTCCTGTATAACTGTAAAAATCTATAATATAATACTCATCAATTGCAGTTGCAATATTCATAATCTGACCATTTCTATAATATTCAATTGATAGTCCGTTATTTCGATTTTCGTTCACTTCGCGATACATTTCCAGACAACCTTCAAAATCATAATATATTTTTTCAATTCCCTCCATGATTCCATTTACAATATCACATTCTTTTGATAATTTTCCCTTAAAATATTCCTCAAGATGACCAGTAAACGGGATTGTACAACCTTTATCTACATAATATGTCGGATTTCCATTTTTATATTTTCCCTCATATAAATCATTACAATTCATTTTCTAATTTTCTCCATTACATCATCTGTATTACCAACATTAACAACTATATATAGTGATCAGACATTTTTGTTGTAATTCTTATGACTAATTCAGTACATACCTGATAGAGAGTTTGATGCACATTAAAGCTATATGGACAAACATTATTGTAAGAACATATTACTTAGATTTATCATTTCCAAAACTTGTATTTCATGTACTGCTTTACTCTTTTTTTAATTTCAATATTACTATGTTTTTCTTGAACATACTTTATATCGTCATCTATGATACGAATTTCATTTAAAAGTATTGGATGTTCTTCTGCTCGTTTATCCTTTAAGTTCTCAATCTGATACAAGTCACACAAATATGTGAATATAAATTCAGCAGGAATTGTTGCATATCTGGCAATCTGCCTATTATTTTTCGTCCTAAAACTACCTGATAACTCCTCAATAAAATAATACCATCGTTCAATATATGTGTGCACTAATCCCATAAGACAACTATCCTGCTCATTATAATTATCTGAAAAATCATAATGATTTAATATGGGAATAAACCAGTTACATAGGCAAATCCCTTTGTCAATCTTTTTATTGATCCCCATATCATTATATAATAATTTCTTAAGTCCACCATGTATATAAATTGAAAAATCTGAGGCATGTTCAAAATTATAATGAGTGGCTATATGTTTGCCGAGTTGCGTCGTCCTTGCCATTCCCATCAATCCTAATAATACACATTGTTCGCATTTCATGTTTAATGTCAAATTTAATATCTCTTGTTTTTTCTCTGCACCTAACATTATTATCCCCTTCAACCCAGCGAAAAATAAATCCTATTCTTTGTACACAACTATCTGCAAACTTAAAATGACTAATTACTTTTTCATTCGCCAAAATCGTGGTATCGCACTTTTACGCCTGCTAACACAGTCATCTTATGTTCATAAAAGAGTGAGTTGCTAGTCCCACAGATGGAAATACTTATAAATCAATATATTCCCATCCAGCTTAAATCTACTTTTTTCTTATACTTGATGTTCTTATAAAACATTAATGTATTCTTTTTATATCTGGCACTTTTTATTTCATTTTCATATTTAAAATCATAAATTCTTATTATAACGTTTAGATCCTGTTCCTCATTATCATTCAATACCTCAAGAAATTCGTATTGATAAGATGCTCCCTTAAATAATTCTTTTATTGTATTCAATCTACTATTCTTAAATACACTTTCCACAAGATCTCTATCATAATACTTCAGTCCAAAATCTTTTTCAAATTGGGAATCAAATGTTCTATCAAACTTACGTTCTCTTGTAATATAAGATTGAAACTCGTTTTGTGCCTTAAATTTTCCAAGCCAAACTGCTATATATCCCTCTCTATTATTTATACTCATAATAATCCATCTTCCAACTGTTCCAAAACTTCCGACCAAAAATTTCCAACATTATCGAACGCACTTTTATCAATATTGCTTAACTCTTTTCTCATTTCTCTAACAATCCCAACACGTTCTTCTTCATGAGAATCATCAAAATCAAATACTATCTCTAACCTGTTATGATAGGTCAACTTCAAGAATCTATATTATTTCATTAATTTATTTTCTTCAACAATTCCCTCAAACTAATTAGACATTTATCCCTTTCAATATGGATCTCATTCCTGTCTCTGTTATAAAAAACTCAAATTCCATTGTAATAAATAGTTCATCTCCATAAAGCGTCAATCTATAAGCAGCCCTATAATGTACTCCTTCAACCAACTCATAAATGATAATTTCTGCATCATCAGTCACTTCATCAATACAATCTTCTGAATCTAACATTTCTTCAATACACACCATAGTACTAATGAAATCTTCTATTCCAATTTTAATCTCATCTACAACGCCTTCAACACCTTTGTAATCTTTTCTATGTACTTTTTTCATTACTTCTTTCACTATCATTTTTATACGATTCTTAATTAATTTTGAATCCATAGCGCACTTCTTTCTTATGAATATTTTTTGTCACACAAGTTAATACACCTTAAAAATTCCATTTTTTTGTCCGCCTGACCACCCACATGGCAAATGTCCTGACAAATAAATTTCTAACATTTTCTCAAAAAATATATCAGTGGTGTAATATTCTGAATAATGGTTTATTAAAAACAACGTCTGAACATTAAATTTTACATCACTTAATATAATCCCCCCAAAACGAATTTCTTTTTTCTTTAATCCAACAGTAAATCTTTTTGAAAAAGCAAGTACTTCCTTTTGTACCTTTTCATATTCTTCCCCTATTAGGCTATATTGTTCTTCATAGTTTAATAATATAGCGCTTGAAAAGTCACCTCTTTTATCCAAACATATATTTTCCCACTTATATGATTGTATTGATTTAGATATTTCCATTTTATCTTTTAAAAAAATAACTTCAAACGTATCAAAATTTTGATCGCCGCAATTTTCAAACCAACTGCAATTTATCACCTTTTCTATAAAATCTGGTTTTAACTCCATATTTTCTCCTAGTATAAAATTAACAATTTCACCATCCTGTTTTGTATACCTGCTAATTAAATTCATTCAAAGCCAATCCAACTCAATTTCTAATTCTTCCTCAAGCTTATGTAGATCTTTATCTTCTACCGCTCCAAAATAAAATTCTTCAGATTCTCTTACATAACATCCTAGTACTTTTTTTCTTCTGCAAGCAATGATCTTATACCCATTTTTGTACTTTTCATCTGTATTAAAATATAAAAATTCTTTCTGACAAAGTTCTTTAAATTTTTCTTCCTTTACCTCAATTCTTGCTTGGGCATACATTAGATTCAATATCTGCCATGCTGCAATATTGAAAAAAAAGCTCTCTGGATATAAAGCTCCTTCTGAATACCAGTTGGGATCAAAATCAGGATACATGCTAATAGATTGATATTTACTATTCAATTTTTCCAAAGTTATTCCAAGCTTTGCCATACCTTGATCGGTGCTTCCAAATACTAATGCCCCATCCTCAATAGAGATATCTTCAATATTCCTAAACAAATAATACGCATTTAATATATTTTTATCATTTCCATAATACTCATAAAACTCTTTCATCCCCTTTGGAAATGATACACCTAATTCTTTTTCTTTTACAATTATTGCGTTAACCTGTACCTTTTTTGGTATTTTGGATAAAAAGCAATTTAATTCATCTAACATTTTTTTGATCATTTTATAATCCGCCTTTGCGATATTTGGTTGCTCATAGTCATTATCTCTAAAGTCAGAATAAACTTACAAACTTGACTTTCACAAAATGTTTATATTTTGTCCAAACAACTATTCCCAAAATTTGTATTGCATATACTTATTCACTCTTTGTTCTATATCGTTATAGTCATACTCTTTTTGAACAAATTTAATATCATCTTCAATGTTATCCAATTCAGTTATTACCATATCATAATTTTCTATTTCTTTTATTCTTTTATCACTCGGTGAACTAATATCATGTAAGCAACACAAATATTCTTCTATAAGTTCACTTGGTATTTCTAAGAAACGAGCTATCCTTTTACTTTCTATATTGTCAATATCTAAAGACGACAACATCCCAATAAAATAATACCAATTTTCAATCAAAGAATAAGCAATTCCCATTAAGATTTCGTCTTGTTGATCTATAATTATATAATCTTCTTCTCGTAAAGTTAATAGTAGTGAGTTACATACGTCCTCACCCTCACTGATTTTCATATTAACTGTAAAATCACTATATAATTTCTTAAGTTCTCTCCATATATACATATCAAATGTTGCTATTCCTTGAAACTCATTATGAGATGCAATATACTTTACTAATTTAATAGTCCTTGCCATCCCCATAATTCCCAACAAAATACATTGCTCACACTCCAAGGCAGAAAAATTATCTTGTATAAATTTACATTTACTATCAATATTACCAAACATCACTCTGTCTCTCCGCAATTATAAATAACCATACTCAAACTTCCCACATTAAAAATAAGATTCGTACCTTGAAAAATCAACACTTTAGCTCATAAAATAACAGTTAAGCAGCATTTTGACCATATTCTAAAGCATAAAGGGCAACTTCTGATAAGTTTATATTATAAAAAGCAAGGACAACTTTTTATAATCAGATGGACGAGGCTAAAGGGCAACTTCTGATAAGTTATATTATTCCAAACAATGCACAGATTTTTTCTGGCATTCCATGTATACTTCTCAGTTTCAAAAAATGCATCCTTTTATCCTCAAACGAAACTTTGCTTTTTATAAAGAAATATTCATAACAATCTGGATTATCACAATAGTAAGCATTTTCATGGAATTTAAACTCTATTATCCATCCATTTAATTCTCCCAATATATCAGAACCTATAACATACTCTTCCATATAAATGTGATTTGAATATTGCCCACAATCTGGACAGGATGCACCATTTTTACAATGAAATACATGTACCAACAGACGCCGCTTTTCTTCTATAATTTCATATTTATCATAGTCATACTCATAACTGATATATTTCACAAACTCCTCTATAGAATCAATTTCTATCTTTGTTTCTTCCAATAGTTTATTTGGTATTCTTACAGTGGTCTGAATTGTAATTCCCTGTAATTTTGCAGCTTCTTTAATATACCAGTCCCAAAATTCCATCTCTCGTCTTTTTCGCTCATTATCCGAAACTACCAAATTATAAAATGCGTACATCTTACATGCACAATAAGCTGTATCACGCTCATCATTTTCCAGTTCACAATTTTTTACTGATGGATCACACAATAATTCATCTTGTGGTATGCCTGCTACCCCTTCTATAACATCTATCAGGTATACGATAGACTGTTTTAAATACACTTCATAAAAGCTTGTTTCCTTATCCGTGCATCTATCACACTCATCATAAAATTCTAACACAGCCTTCTTTAACAATTTACTATCAGAACGGAATAATGACACAATTCTCTGATAAAGTTCCTGTAGTTTAGTACAGATTGGCGCTCCCTCTGTCCAACAATCAATTACTTTTTGGATACTATTCAATTCCAGTGTGACATACTTTCTCTCTGTAAAAGAATCCTCTTCCAGTATTTTCCATAGTATTTCTCTGCTGTAAGGTGACAATTCACCCTTTTCTTCAACTTGTTTTATTAACTCTATGTATAAATTTTCCACTTTATTTTCCTCAATATTTATCAGACTCGCGAAGTCTTCTGCCACACGTTTATGATAGATTTCTCATTGAATATACATATCAATTAAACCAATTTTTAAATTCCAAATTTTCATTTTTATTATTCCCATCTTTAGACCATAATTAGCTTTCATCAATGCAGAAATATTCATTTTCTTTATTCTGAAAACTCTGATTTCATAAATTCCAAATATTCTGTAAGATCCAATCCCTTATTCATCTTTTTTGCAAGCGACATATACTTTTGAGAAGGGTTGTCTTCCTCAATATATGGAAAAACATAAAATTCTCTGCCATTACAATTAATTAAAAGCTTCTCCTGCCTTAATTTTGCCACAGTTTCAGCGAGCATTTTTTCTATCTCCAATGACTGTTTTGCTATCTTTTCATACATTTGTTCCCGTTCGTCAAAGTTCTCCAAATCTTCACATTCTTCGAGATTTAAACAGTTGTTATATAAATACTCTTGCACTATCTGAAACTTATCAAGCCCGTCTAAAGAATATTTATATTCATCTGGTACATACTTATAATAAAGCAGACTTTCTTTTCGATAATCTTCCTCTGTACACTCTTTCATAAATCTTTGTACAGCTTCCTCATACCCTTTCTGTGTCTGCACTATTATTTCACACCAAAAACCCGATTCTATATCAACACTGTCATAGTGCATCCAAAAACACATTGCATACAGCCCTTCTTTGCTGTATTTTTCCAAACAAACTTCTATCATCTGCCGAATCGCCGCTTCTAACTTTTTCTTTAATTATCGCTTATTTATTTTTCTAATTTGAATTTCCTTTGTCTCACTTTCTGTTGATTCCGGTTCAAATACATCTATATTAATGTCATTCGTTTGTTTGATATATTCCAAATATTCTGTGAGATCTAATCCTTCATTCACTGCCTTTGCAAACAATATATCTTCTTTTGTACAATGATCATTTTCAAGATATGGAAATACATAAAATTCTTTGTTGTGATAATCACTTGTTAAAAATTGTTCTTTCCTCAACCTTTTTATGCATTGAAGCATTACCTCTTTTATTAACAAGATCTGGTTTTTTATATCTTCTTGCATCTTTTCTTTTGCTTCTATGTCATCTAACGCTTCAAAACGAATACAATTCTCTGTTAAATACTCTTGAACATACTGAAATCCGCTGAATCCTTCTTCCATATATTTATATTTTTTGGGTAAATATTTAAAATCTTCACAGCTCTCTTTTGTCTGTATCATTGTTTTACAAGAAAAACGCTTTTTAATATCCTTATTATTGTAATCCATATAAAAAGACATCGCATAGATTTCTTCTGTTCCCCAATGTTCTGCTCGCCATTCACTAACAATTTGTCGAAATGCAAAGTCAAGCTTTTTCTTTAATTTTCGTTTGTCTATAGTACTAATTGTTTCTAAATCTAATGCAATCATCCTTCCGATACTCCTATTTATATTGTTCTTCTGAAAACCATTCAAAAGTATTATCCATCAATCCAAATGTTAAATAACGCTTTATTATTATATCCCTTTCTTCTAAGGATAGTAATGCATACCATTGTGCGTTTGAAAAACTGCATTCTTTGAAAGATAATGTAGCCAGATACTCAATCACATCCAAATGGTCTTTTGATAATAAATCATTATATATTTTTAAATAGTCTTTTAAGATATCTTTCACTTGTTCTTCAGTAAAAAATTTTGTTCCTATTTTTCCATCTTCCTTTATCGCAATACAAGTTGAAGATACAAATTCAACGATGCTTCTAAAAATTGCGTCTTCCAAATTTTTAGCGCAGTACTCTCCTTCCGCCTCTCCACCATAACATCGTCCAATATAGGGTTCCTTTGTATTATTTTCTACAAAAACCCACTTGTCCCCTCCTCCTGTAAATGCAAAAGGTAATATTTCTTGTGATTCCCCTTCCTCATAGTTATAGTTCATCACTTCCTTATAATCCATCCACTCCATATCATACATCCAGACAAACTGCTTTGATAAAGGATTAATGTATGCTAATTCATTCATTTTTCTATATAAGTCAGGAATATTTCTTTTATTAAACATAATTCACATGTCCTTTAGATGGCGTTCCAAAATTAGTATTTCTCTTGTAACCTTGTTCTTCAACTTGCTTAAATCTTCTCAAGACATCAAATACAAAAGACTCCGAGACCCGATATTCAGGTTATATCCTTAAAAATTTAGTATGGTATCAAATCCTGCATTTCTGTCACCATACGACCCGTAAATTCTCCATCAGAAGTCCTTTCCATCAATTTCCATGATGGGAAATCCTCTGTGTCATATTCTGCACAGCCATTTGTAATTAATTGTAATACACTACAATATGATTCTAATGCTATCTGATATGCAAAATCTGCAATCTGTTCTGGTGTCGCCCCTGCTTCCATCAATGCTGTTGTTTCTGATGTTGTTATTCTTCCGTCTCTAAGCATATCTGGATAAGTATCATCAAAAAATCTCAATCTTTCGTTCAATCGATACACAAAATGATATGCTGCCAACCAGCCTAACTTTTTATCCTGCTGCTCTAGCTCTGCATAATACTTTGCTGCACCTTCAGGCAATCCTAAAGCTATAAACATTTTCTCCAACTCTTCTCTTGTCATTGACACTCCCCCACTTCCTCAAAAGAAAATCCTGTTAGTCCATTTTCTTCAATAATTTTCTTAAACTCATCTTTTACAAAAATTACTCCTGTATAAAGTCTTCCTTCACATAAGATTCTAAAAACCGGAAATGGAGGTATCCTTTCCTCTTTGAAAGCAAATTTTTTTATATATCCTATCTTCCCTGCACAGGTATCGGCTATAATATTATCTAAATCTAAAGCATCTGCCACACGTAAAACATGCATCAAATATAATGGTTTTTTATAAATAACAGGTAAAAATTCCACATATTCTGACAATACAGGTTCCAGAATATTTTTTGCTCTCTCATTCAACAAAAAAAGTGAAGTTCCATTCCATAAATAAGAAATATCAAATTCCTTTCTTCCACTAATAACATGTACCTCTAATTCCCTCAATTTCCATAGTTGTCTCTCTAAGGAATTGATCATTGTATCAAAATCTTCTAGGAAATGATTATCCTCATTTACTAACTGATATTGCTGGCTATCTTCTCGTTTTCCTGTGTCAAGCCGTAATCTCCAAATTTTCATTTTAACATGCACTTCTTTCTTAAGGTATACTTTTTATTTATAAAAAGATGAAAGAACTAACTTACACCACTTTACAACTTTTGAAAAAAGTAACGCACAAGGCACATTTCGTAGTATTATAAGTTTGCAAACAAATCCTTACGAAAGAGAGTGACCTTGTACGTTAAACTTATTATACGATGAAAACAACATAATTGGTAGACTTTATAAATATTTTTCTGTTTATTTTGTTGCTGTTTATTCCCCGACCGCCAGAAACCTGTTCCTTTTCCTGCTTGCCGTGATCGCTTTGGAATCAGCTGGTTCCGTCCGTTTCCTTTACAGACATTTTCTGTCAAAAATTACGGATAAATCGCTGAATGCTTTTTATTATGCCTGTTCCTACGCAAATATAGATTATAGCAGGTTTATGAACATCACCGCCCGCACTGCCCTGAACCTCATACCCCTGGATCTCGGTTCCCAGCTGGTCTTTCTGTGTATTGATGACACCATGGTTCCCAAATCAGGAAAGAAATTTGAGGATGTATCAAAACTTTTTGACCATGCGGCACACAATGGCTCAAATTATCTCAACGGGCATTGTTTTGTAAGCATAATGCTCTGCGTGCCTGTGTGGAACCAGAACCGGATCCGTTATGTTTCCGTCCCGCTGGGTTACCGTATGTGGCTGGGCAGCGAATCCAAACTGAAGCTTGCTGCATCAATGGTACGCCAGGCAATGCCGGAACTTGCCAGGAAGAAAAATGTTATCATCCTGTGTGACAGCTGGTATGTCAAGAAAGACCTTGTATGTCTTGTGAATGAATACGATAATCTTGACCTTATTGGCAATGTCAGGGCTGACTCCGTCATTTATGACCTGGCTCCCGAACTATCCGGGGAAAAGGGGAGGCCTGCGGCGCACGGAAGAAAGCTGTCCATTCAGGATGATTTTACCCTGTCTGATGAAAAAATCGGTGACTATTTTATGGCTGCACGCAGGGTGCTTACAAATATATTTGGCAAAAGGGAGGTTATGGCATACGTGACAGCGCCGAAAAAAGATTCTGTCAGCCGGCGCCTGTTTTTTAGCACAATTTTACCGGAACAGCTCCAGATTTTTTGCGCGTGGCAGGAAAAATCCCCGTTAAACCGGACGGGAAGCGACCGCATGCAGTTCATCCCACTGCTTCTATATGTATATAGATGGAATATTGAAGTCAGTTACTATGAACAGAAAACATTCTGGTCATTATGCAGTTACATGGTGCGGAGCCGTAAAGGGATTGAAATGCTGGTCAATCTGATTAACGTGGCCTATTGTGCCATGAAAATACTGCCGTATCAGGATGAGGCATTTTCAAAATACCACGCAGAAAGCGTGCAGGAGTTTCGGTTTGCTCTTAGCGGACAGATCCGGGAACAGGTATTTTATGCCATTTTCGTGGAAAATATCGAAACCCGCATAAAATCAAATACAATAATTAATGCCCTAAAACAGTTGATTCAGCAACAAGGGTATCATTTATAAAGTTGTAAAGTCGTGCTAACTTAGACAAATAAAAAAATTATCAACACTATATCTCACAGAAAAATTTTTAAATAACAACGCCAAGATTGCTTTATTCTATTCCAAACAAAGCACAAATCTTTTTCGGCATACCAGACATTTTTTTGAGCTTAGCAAAATGAGCATGTCTCTCTACATACAAAACTTTATCTCTGCCAAAAAACCATTCTGTTTGACATTTTGGGTTATCACAATAATAAGAATTTTGATTGACTTGAAATTCTATTGTCAACCATTTAATTTGCCCATTGATTCACAACCATACCCACATTCAAGTTTTATGTGATTTGAAAATTGTCCACAATCAGGACAAGGCGCACCATCTTTTGAATCAAATACATATATTTGCAGTTCTTTATCCTTTGTTATCTCATGTTTTATATAATCATATTCATAACTAATAAATTTCACAAAATCCTTTTTTGTTTGAATCACAATATCCTTTTCTTCTAATAATTCTTTTGGTATTTTCATAGTAGTCTGAATTGTAACTCCCTGTAATTTTGCAGCTTCTTTAATATACCAATCCCAAAACTCCCGCTCTCTCCTTTTTCTTTCATTATCTGATACTGTCAGCTTATTATAGGCATACATAAAACATGCACAGAAAGCGGTATCCCACTCATCACTATCAATATCGTAATTCCCTGCTGTTATATCATTTAGATTTTCCATAGGAATATCCCTTACAATATACATCAAGTATCTTATAGATTGTTTTAAATAATATTCGTAAAAGTTTCTATCATCATCTAATTTTATATCGCATTCTTCATAAAATTGAGATAAAAGCTGATCTAATTCCTGGCTGTCTTCTTGTATAGCATTGACTACTTTCTTATATAATTTCTGCAGTTTTTTAGAGATTGGTATCTCTTTTTTCCAACCATCAATCACCTTCTGCAGACTACCTAGTTCTAATGCAAGTCTCTTTGTCTTTGCAGTCGCAAAGTCTGTCTCTTCTTCAAACGCTTTCCAAAGTCTTTCTCTGCCATAAGGTGACAAATCTCCTTTTTCTTCAACTTGTTTTATTAACTCTATGTATAAATTTTCCACTTTATTTTCCCTCAATATTTATCAGACTCTCAAAGTCTCTATTACACCAACGTTTATGGCAGATTACCCATTAAATATGATTAACTAAAACAATGTATGCACCTTATAAAGTTTCAAAATCCTTATACAATATATTTAACTTTTCCTTATCTTCTCTTGTTATTCTTCCATACATAGCAATATCACAACAAATCCAAAAATTAATGTTTTCTCCTCTTGCCAGATACTATAAGAAGCAAGAACTCCTTCTTATAGTCGGATGCACGGCGCTAAAGGACAGCCTCTTTTATCAGAAGTAAAGGACAACTTCTGATAAATTTATATTATAAAAAGCAAAGACAGCTTTTTATAATCAGATGGACGAGGCTAAAGGACAGCCTCTTTTATCAGAAGTAACGGGCAACTTCTGATAAGTTATATTATATTATTCCAAACAATGCACAGATTTTTTCTGGCATTCCATGTATACTTCGCAGTTTCAAAAAATGCATCCTTTTATCCTCAAACGAAACTTTGCTTTTTATAGAAAAATGATCATAACAATCTGGATTATCACAATAATAAGCATTTTCATAGAATTTAAACTCTATTATCCATCCATTTAATTCTCCCAATATATCAGAATCTATAACATACTCTTCCATATAAATATGGTTTGAATATTGCCCACAATCTGGACAGGATGCACCATTTTTACAATTAAATACATGTACCAACAGCCGCCGCTTTTCTTTTATAATTTCATATTTATCATAGTCATACTCATAACTGATATATTTCACAAACTCCTCTATAGAATCAATTTCTATCTTTGTTTCTTCCAATAGTTTATTTGGTATTCTTACAGTGGTCTGAATTGTAATTCCCTGTAATTTTGCAGCTTCTTTAATATACCAGTCCCAAAATTCCATCTCTCGTCTTTTTCGCTCATTATCCGAAACTACCAAATTATAAAATGCGTACATCTTACATGCACAATAAGCTGTATCACGCTCATCATTTTCCAGTTCACAATTTTTTACTGATGGATCACACAATAATTCATCTTGTGGTATGCCTGCTACCCCTTCTATAACATCTATCAGGTATACGATAGACTGTTTTAAATACACTTCATAAAAGCTTGTTTCCTTATCCGTGCATCTATCACACTCATCATAAAATTCTAACACAGCCTTCTTTAACAATTTACTATCAGAACGGAATAATGACACAATTCTCTGATAAAGTTCCTGTAGTTTAGTACAGATTGGCGCTCCCTCTGTCCAACAATCAATTACTTTTTGGATACTATTCAATTCCAGTGTGACATACTTTCTCTCTGTAAAAGAATCCTCTTCCAGTATTTTCCATAGTATTTCTCTGCTGTAAGGTGACAATTCACCTTGTTCTTCAACTTGTTTTACTAACTCTATGTATAAATTTTCCACTTTATTTTACCCAATATTTATCAGACTCTCGAAGTCTCTATTACACCAACGTTTATGGCAGATTTCTCATTGAATATACATCAATTGAAACAACGTACACACCTCATAGATTTAATATATCTAACAAAAAATCTTCTCAAAACATCAGATACAAAAGACTCCGAGAATCGATATTCAGTTTATATCCTTAACCATAAAAATTTAATATGGTATCAAATCCTGCATTTCTGTCACTACACGACCTGTAAATTCTCCATCTGGAGTCCTTTCCACCAATTCCCATGATGGAAAATCCTCTGTATCATATTCTGCACTACCGTTTGTAATTAATTGTAATACACTACAATATGATTCTAATGCTATCTGATATGCAAAATCTGCAATCTGTTCTGGTGTTGCTCCTGCTTCCATTAATGCTGTTGTTTCTGATGTTGTTATTCTTCCGTCCCTAAGCATATCTGGATAAGTATCATCAAAAAATCTTAAGTCTTCATTCAATCTATACACAAAATGATATGCCGCCAACCACGCAAAATTCTTATCCTGCTGTTCCCGTTTTGCATAATGTTTTGCTGCACCTTCAGGCAATCCTAAAGCTATAAACTTTTTCTCCAACTCTTCTCTTGTCATTGATACTCCCCCACTTCCTCAAAAGAAAATCCTGTTAATCCATTTTCTTCAATAATTTTCTTAAACTCATCTTTTACAAAAATTACTCCTGTATAAAGTCTTCCTTCACATAAGATTCTAAAAACCGGAAATGGAGGTATCCTTTCCTCTTTGAAAGCAAATTTTTTTATATATCCTATCTTCCCTGCACAGGTATCGGCTATAATATTATCTAAATCTAAAGCATCTGCCACACGTAAAACATGCATCAAATATAATGGTTTTTTATAAATAACAGGTAAAAATTCCACATATTCTGACAATACAGGTTCCAGAATATTTTTTGCTCTCTCATTCAACAAAAAAAGTGAAGTTCCATTCCATAAATAAGAAATATCAAATTCCTTTCTTCCACTAATAACATGTACCTCTAATTCCCTCAATTTCCATAGTTGTCTCTCTAAGGAATTGATCATTGTATCAAAATCTTCTAGGAAATGATTATCCTCATTTACTAACTGATATTGCTGGCTATCTTCTCGTTTTCCTGTGTCAAGCCGTAATCTCCAAATTTTCATTTTAACATGCACTTCTTTCTTAAGGTATACTTTTTATTTATAAAAAGATAAAAAAACTAACTTATACAAATAAAAAAATTATCAACACTATATCTCACAAAAGAAAATTTCAAATAACAACTCCAAGATTGCTTTATTCTATTCCAAACAAAGCACAAATCTTTTTTGGCATACCAGACATTTTTTTGAGCTTAGCAAAATGAGCATGTCTCTCTACATACAAAACTTTATCTCTGCCAAAAAACCATTCTGTTTGACACTTTGGATTATCACAATAATAAGTATTTTGTTTCACTCGAAATTCTATCTCCCAACCATTTAATTTGCCCATTGATTCATAACCATATCCACATTCACGTTTTATATGATTTGAAAATTGTCCACAATCAGGACAAGACGCACCATCTTTTGAATCAAACACATATACTAACAGCTCTTTATCTTTTGTCATTTCATACTTTATATAATCATACTGATAACTAATAAATTTCACAAAATCCTCTTTTGTTTGAATCACAATATCCTTTTCTTCTAATAATTCTTTTGGTATTTTCATAGTAGTCTGAATTGTAACTCCCTGTAATTTTGCAGCTTCTTTAATATACCAATCCCAAAACTCCCGCTCTCTCCTTTTTCTTTCATTATCTGATACTGTCAGCTTATTATAGGCATACATAAAACATGCACAGAAAGCGGTATCCCACTCATCACTATCAATATCGTAATTCCCTGCTGTTATATCATTTAGATTTTCCATAGGAATATCCCTTACAATATACATCAAGTATCTTATAGATTGTTTTAAATAATATTCGTAAAAGTTTCTATCATCATCTAATTTTATATCGCATTCTTCATAAAATTGAGATAAAAGCTGATCTAATTCCTGGCTGTCTTCTTGTATAGCATTGACTACTTTCTTATATAATTTCTGCAGTTTTTTAGAGATTGGTATCTCTTTTTTCCAACCATCAATCACCTTCTGCAGACTACCTAGTTCTAATGCAAGTCTCTTTGTCTTTGCAGTCGCAAAGTCTGTCTCTTCTTCAAACGCTTTCCAAAGTCTTTCTCTGCCATAAGGTGACAAATCTCCTTTTTCTTCAACTTGTTTTATTAACTCTATGTATAAATTTTCCACTTTATTTTCCTCCAATTAATAATATAGACTCTCGAAATATCTAAGCCATATTTTATGCGACTTCCAAAACTGCATTTTTATAAGCCCATTTTTACAGAAAATACAAATCAAACATTGCTATTTTTTGGCAATAAATTCTGAGGCGTTGTAATTAAATTTTTATTACTAAAATCTATCCCTTATTACTTCTTACAACTTATCTCTATTTTTAATTATTCAACTATTTCATAGTTGTCAATTGTCATATTTGCTAATTTTTGTTATACTAAGTTAGAACTTATCTTCCATTCTTTTCTCTTATATTGTATTCTTACTAATACAACCATAATTTTCACCAAAAAACTTCCTAAATCTGTGAAATTAAATATAATACTATAATCGAGCAAATCCAGAAATTGCACAAAATATTTTGTACATTGCTCACAGACAAGATAAATATAAAACTTCAAAGTTGTCGTTATATGACGAATAAATTTGTGCAAAATTTAACTTTGAAACATCCAAACCCAGAAAAATTAGTAGAACTAATTAAGACTTCTTAATTCAGAGTATCTTGAACAATCAAATCATTAAAAAGTTGTAAAGTAGTAATCATATTAATAAACTTCACAAATTTAGGAGTTTTTATTACATCACTTCTATGAAATCTAATCATGTTCTTAATTTTATGTCAAGTCCATAGATCTTATAAATATAGTATTACTCAACATGTATGTTGATACAATTTTGAAAAGGCTTTAAACACAATATTCCTATATAGCCAAAAGCCAATACCCAATACAGTTATTGACTAACACCTTTTCTACTTTTTACTTTAAACGATGGTGTTACTTTTAATGCTCTCGGTCCAACCACTCCCTCTTCTATTCTTATATTTTCTAAACCATATAAAATATTTATCTGTTTACCATCTTGCATAAATATATGTATGGCTGAAGGATCTGCTATAATTTTGGGTTCATTATCCGCTTTGGCTTTAGCCCAAAAATAATCCTGACAGTCTGTGCACATATTTCTTGAAACTCCTATTACATTTATCTTGTCAAGCGTAAAAAGCATTTTTTCTGCATGACTGGCGTAAAAACTATATGGTATATCATCATCCCTACCTGCTTTCTTTTTCTTATATCCAAACTTTTCTAACCTATCATACCCATCTATAACATCATCCAGCATCTGCATAATACCTTTTTTATTACCATTAATATCAGTATATTCTGTCCTAAATTCTTCTATTGCATCTTTATTAAAATGTGCTTTCCCATATCCACTCATTGTAAAATTATTTCCGTCATATGCAATAGTCTTATCTGCATATGTTGTTTGCCAATACTGTTCCTTTTTCTTTTCAGTTTCAATCTGATAAGATAATGCATCTTCAATTTGCTTCTGGTACTTTTTTAATAATTCTCTTCCTTGTTCATCTTCGCTAAGTTGTTGGAGAACTCTATCTGCAGTCTTTCGGCAAATGTGCCCACTTGGATCAACATAATAAACCGGATTTCCAGCACAGTAAGCATACAGATTCAGCCCATCTCCACGGTAGGTATCTTCTTGGGTAAACCTTCCTATCACTGGATTGTAATACCTTGCACGCAGATAATATTGCTGTGTTATTGGGTCATACTGTTGTCCGTTGAACTTAAAACGGTTTGGTACTTTCTCATCACAAGTCGTTAGATTTCCCCATGCATCATACTCATAATGGTTGAGAACTTCTTCCGTTTCGCTGTCCACCACATGGGTGATACTACCCATTTCATCTGATGCATAGTGGTAGTAAGTCCTTGCGCTCTCTGCATCGGAAGCAAGCAATGTATTAGTACGGATATAGCGAATTTTGTCTTCTTGCGTTTCTTCTGTTACAACCTCATTTCCTCGGAAGATAAAAGTCACTAATTTTCCGTTCTCCTCCATCTCATGCCGCAAGTCCTCTGCATCATAGCGGTTAATCTGGATATTGCCATTGAAGGTTTCTACTTTTGTATTGCGGTTAAACGCATCATAGGTATACTTTGCTTTGTCATCTTTTAGCAAGTTGCCAGCATTGTCATACGTAAACTGTGATGTCACCCCTCCTTTGGTATATGTCGTCAGCCGGTTGCGCCTGTCATATTGATACAATTCCTCTGCACCATTATATAACCGTTTTGTGCGGTTGCCTGCCTTATCGTAGAAAAGTTCTTCTGTCGCATTTGGATATTGTACTTTTTGCAGGCGATTCATACGATCATAACTATACTTTATTGTACCATACTTTTGCAGTTTTTCCAACTGATTTCCATTTCCATCATAAGTATATTTGTTCTCGACTATTACCTCTGTACCAAACTTGGTCTTTAATCCTGTTAAGTTGCGGTCAGCATCATAGGTATACTCTGTATATAAACTTCCACAACTTATTGAATGAATTGTATTGTCTGAATTGTAAGTATATTCCGCTATCTTTTTATCATTATCCCACACTTCACGGATACTATCTGTCAAATCATAGCGATACTCTGTCACTTTACCTGTCACGTCCGTCTGATGTGTCAGATTTCCATTTAAATCATATTGGAAAGATAACAGTGTTCTGCCACTTGCTTTCTTTTCTGTAAGTCTTCCCAATGTGTCATACACATAATGATAGCGCATTCCCTGTGCAATGGCAGACTTTAATAATCCTTCTGCAGTGTACTCATATCTGTCAGAAAGTTCTGTGCCGTCTGTTTTCTTTGCAGTACGCTCTGTAAGATTATCGTAGATATTATAGGCGTATCTTGTCTGTGTGCCATTGCGATCAGTAACTTTACACAATCTTTCCTGTGCATCATAATGATAGATTTCCTGTTCTCCTGTAGGGTCAGTCAGCACAGTAAGCTGGTTAATATTACTGTATTCATATGTGGTAGTGTTTCCTTCTCCATCTGTTGAACGAATCACATTTCCAGCATAATCGTAACCATAAAACTCGCTGCTCTCATCTGCCTGCCGAATTTCTACAATCCTGCCCCATTTGTCCAGTATATACTCTGTATGGTTCCCTGCTCCGTCTGTAATACCTGTAATATTTCCTGGTGCGTCGTATACATACTGTTGGCTGGATTTTCCTTTTGTCATAATCTTTGTCCGCCTGCCGCCAATATCATACTCTATATCCACACCCTTTCCCGTGCCATCATGTGTATGGATAAGATTTCCCTCTGCATCATAAAGATTACTTTCCTGTATTATTCCGTCTGGTCTTACTACTGTAAGGATATTTCCCCTTGCATCATAGGTATATTGCAACCCTTTCCCGTTATCTCCTGCACGCTGATACTCGTTTGGACGTATCACTTTAATCAACTGACCTTCAGCATCATAGAACTGCCTTGTAACGCTGCCGTCGCGCTCTGTACGCTTTATCTCCTGATTCATAAGATCATAGTCTATCCGTGTGCTACGCCCTTGATTATCTGTGATAGATACTAGATTTCCAGCCTTGTCATATGCAAATTGTGTTGTGTTGTCAATCCCACAATTTTTATCAATATGGCGCTCTAAAATTAGACGGTCCGCCACATCATACTCCCGTATAATCTGCGTTCCTGTTGGAAGCATCATCTTCGTGTTATTGCCATTTTTATCATACTCATACTTTACAGATGCGCTGCCTCTGCCGCAGCCTTCCTTGTCGGCTGTACGATTCAATTCTATCAAACGCCCTCCCGCATCATAACGATACCGGAAAATCTGCTCCGCGGAATCATTGATTCTGCGCTTCTCAAAGATACGTCTATTATTGGCATCATACCGATATTCGAGCACCGCACCGGTACAGTCGCTCACTTGAATCAATCTATCGTCTGCGTCATAAGTATAGTTTATTGTATGAACAATCCCGCCTTCACTATCCTTTGTCTGGTATTCACAGAAACGACGTTCCTGTATGCGGTTTCCTGCCTTGTCATATTTATACTTTGTCAGCCTGTATTGTACTTCATTGTCCTGCATTGATACCGGAATCCTGCTCTCCATAAGCCAACCTAGACGATTGTATGTATACAAACTTCCAGTGCGCTCCTCATCAGTACTGCCTGTAGCCATACCTTTTGCACTGATAATTTTCAATAGATTTCCACGCAAGTCATATACATATCGCCACAGTATAGTTCCGTCTGGTGCTGTCTCCTGTACAATCCTGCCCATACTGTCATACTCGTAGGTATATCCTGCACCATTATCTGTGATTTCATCATACTGTGTTGGACTGCAAATTTTAGTTACATTCCCTGCAGGGTCATACCATCTGCGCAGTATTCCTCCATCTGGATAGCAGACTCTTACCGCTCGGTCATAGTCATCATATATATAAACAATTCCTTCTCCGTCATCTGTTTCTTTGTTATAGGCATTAGGATTGATTTCTTTAATAATGTTTCCTTCTCCATCTCTGTGTACTGCATATACAGCTCCTGTGCAGTCTGTTCGTGACAACCTCTGATGAAATGCATCATTTGTATAGGTTTCTTTTGCGATATCTGGTTCACCATGCACATGATGATTCGGACGCACCAGTCCAATCAAATCTGCCATGCGATTATACAAATAGCGCGTAGTATGTCCCATAGGGTCTGTTGCCATACACATAATGTCAAGACCATTGTAGGCATACGTAGACTCACCATCTGCACTTGTAACTGTGACACACCTTCCCGCACGATCCAGATTATGTCGGTACACACTTCCTGCCGCTGTAGTAAATGCAGTAGATTCCCAAAATCCACTTTCATAGAGATACGTCTCCTTATGCCCGTTAGCATCTGTAAATGCCTCCACTCTACCATAGCGGTCATATTCAAATGTGACACTCCTGCTGACAGAACCATCTAGCTGCTCAGTCTCTCTCGTTATATTTCCATTTCTGTCATAGCTGTAACAAATGTCAGTACCATTATTGTCCCACATATGCAGGCAGTTCCCGTCCTCATCATACTCATAGGACACTACAAGCCCATTTGGATATTCTTCTCTAAGCAGATGACTGTATTCATCATAGATGCGACGTGTTTCATTCCCATTTCTATCCTTCTCCCAGACAATATTTTCCCAGTCATCATAGCCGCGTTCCTGTGTTGTTCCATCTTGATATTGCGTACAAACTAACTGATGATTGCGATTGTAAATATAACAAATCTGTCGGTTACTGCCAGGTGTCATATAGATGTTTGTTCTGTCATCATCATTGTAGAGTAAAATATACTCCTGCCCATTGCAAAGCGTCTGACACACCACACGTCCCTTCCGGTCATATTCATTATGCACATAAGTCACTCCACCAGCATTTGTGACATCTGTAATCCTGCCATCTTGGTCATATGTATATCGCTCCACGCCTCCTGTGACAGTCTCCACCTCTATGAGTAGATTATCCTCATAACGATATGATATTTTACGCCCTATACAATCCCGTATTGAGGTAACGTGGCTTCCCTGCCAAGTAAAATCAAGATACTGACCGCTGGCAAAAGATATCCTGCTCAAGGTACTGCCTGTATATTGATATACACGGCGATTTCCGTTGCGGTCTGTTTCCTGCAGAATTTTGCCGTCTATATCATAAAATCTTGAAATTCCTGTCGCCGCCTCACGCATTAGATAACCGTCTTCCTGCGCATACAGCGCCAGACGCTTTGTACCACCTCGGCGGTTTCTAAATCCCTCGTCTGTCCTTAAAAAAGTTTCAGTACGATTGTCTGAAAGTACAATTTCCACCCTGTCATCATATATATATGCTGTGCTAAACAAGCTTAAAGTCCAACCTCGTCCAACTGGAGAATCTTTCTCGGAAAGCACTGACTCATAAGTCCTTTCCACTGCATAGATACCAGAAATATCATTGATAATAAAATCGCACTGATCTATCAGATAACTTCCTGTCACCATATCAATTGGATCGCCCTTTAACTCAGTGGTATTTTCTCCTTCTGTTTTTTGTTTCTTATTATCAGGCTTTTTCTTTTGTTTCTTTTGTGTTGTGCTAGTATCCTTGTTTACTTCTTGTGGCTGCTTCTCATATCGTGCACCTTGGTCAGAAATTCCTCCACTTACGCTTGCTGTATCTTTTTTGCTTTCTTCATCACTTACTTGATAATCGCCGTCTACCGCGGTGGTTGTAGGCGCAGTTGTCTTTTGTCCGCTTGCTCCAGACTGATATTTCTTCGCTTTTTTTGCTGCTGCCCGCGCTGTAATTGGTTTTTCACGTTGTCTTGGCACCATTCCGATTGCATCGACCCCTGGCGAAGCTCCATCTGCCGGCAATGCACCTGACACATTATCTGTCAGAGCACTCAAATCAAGAGTCATGTCCATCAGACCACCAAGATCGGGTAAAATAGAATGATCTGTTCCCAACTGTCGAACTTTATCCGCCTTGATCTGAATCACACCTTTGGCAAAAGTGATACTTGAGTTTCCCACATTGAGCACAAGCTTTTTTGCTGCAAAAATATCCACAACGCCTTCCTGATGTCCCCCAGAATCTTTTCCATGGGTCTCTGTTCCAGTAGACCCACCAATATCCCCCATTAGCTTCTGCACATCATCTACCAGTTGAAGCGGTCTTTTTAGATTGTTCTTTACAGCCTTTTTGAGTGCTCCAAAGCTGACAGATTTCGTGTTGACAAGCGCGCCTGTATCCGGCAGACCACCTCCTGATGCCACAAACCTTGTATTTCCAATTGCATGGTTTCGTTCAAATGCCTGTTTCGCCTTGTCTAATCCTTTAAATCCCTTAGCTACCGCTTGTATTAAGATATTTCCACCCTTTGACGTACTTAAGGAAATATCATTGGCACTATAAATTTCAATCCCATAATCATCATCTAGAATAATATGCGTTTTCTTTCCTTTTTTGCCGTCATATTTCTTTCTATCTCCAATTAATTCCAGCGTTTTAGCGCCAAATTTAACCATACGGTTATTTCCAGTAAACATCTTATCCTGATATCTCGAAAAGTCAGGGCTGTCCTTCTCGCGATGACTCTCAGTACATATCACTCTGGCACTGTCTTTTTCCCCTTTGACAGCCTCATAATACACAGATACTTTATCTCCCACATCTGGCATCGTATAAAAATAATTGGCGGCTGTATGGACATACGGTATCCATTGTGGCTTGCTATCTTCATTTTCAAACGCTACCTGTACATAATTTCTTTTTACTGCCTGTACTGTTCCCTCCAGCACTCTGGAAAAGCTTCCCGCCTCTATTATCCGCTCTTCTGATGGCGTGAGACCCTCAGCATTTGCGAGTGTTATCTCATTCTGCACAAGTCCACGTCTACAGGTAATCTTACTTTTGATTACAATCTGCGTTCTATTATCCCACTTCACCCCATAGCCAACACCTATGGCAAGATTGCTGATTGTCAAAACCACATTTTCATACTCAAACACCGAAGCATTTGGAATACTATTTCCCTGAAGCTTTCTCGCTTTGTCCACATCGCGCACAATGTACTGATCCAAAATCACACCTGGGTCCAGAATCCGAAATGGAATATTTCCAATATGAACTTTACCACCTTCATCTTTACTGTTCACAAAAAGTAACTTCTGATATCGGTTCGCAATACGCCGATCAAATTCCCAGTCAGTCTCATCTTTCTGTGAAAGTATTTCCTCTACTTTCTTGTTTTTCAAACCACTTTCGTAATCCAGAAAATTATGATTTTTTCTTCCAATTCCCTGTGACATTACTTTCCCGAAAGTCTTTGATTTATCCTGAAATACATTTGTGCGTTTTTCCTTGTCTGTCTCTATAGACAAAGTGTCTGCTGTCAGCTCTATCTCTGCATATTGGTTCTGACGAATCAATTGTATACTTCGACAAATACCACAGAAAATTGTTTCGTCGTTTTTTACTTTCAGAAGTACTTTTGACCCCTGCCGCCGTACAATATCCTTTGACTCCACTTCATCGCCCGTGAGGAAGCGCGCTGTCATAACACCATGTTCATTCACCTGCTCACGAATCTGTATATCTTTTATATAGAGCACACTAAAATCTGTCTGTAATTCCAGTCTTCCTAGTTCTAACTGTTCCTCTTTTGATGTCATTCTGCCACCTCCAGTTTTTTCAGCCCGATACCATAGAATCTCCTGCGCAGGATACTCTCTGCCACGGGCATTGATACAATTATCTTGTATTCAAGGCATCCAGCTAACCTAAATACATCTTGTCTTCCAATTTTGCTTTCATCTAACACCAAACTAGATAACATTCCATTGTCATATACCACGCTGTCTCTGTGCATACATGCAGTTTCAGAAAAGCATGGTACCCAGTACAGTGGATACAACGCACACTCCTCCACTGTCGGAAGCGCCTGAATTCCCTTAAACGCAATTTCTTTATTATACATGGACAGCAGCTTTTTTAGCTCGTCTGATACCATAAATGTAGGTTCCAACAGAATATCGCAAGGTTCCTCACGCTCACTTCCGCTAAAATATGCTACATTAAGCCTTTCAAGCGCCTCAAAACGATCCGGCGGCATAGCATAACAGTACGCATTTTTGTCAAGTCCTGTAAGGACAATTGGATTCTCTACTCTGGGACTCTGTAATAATTCAAAGTACTGCATCTTGTCCCCCCTTATTCTTTAACTCCTCAAATCCCGATCCGGCAACACTGCTGCCTTCCAATGCTATATGATTGGCATCGCAATTTTTGACAATACATTGATCCGCACTGCAGTTCTCCAGCCGAAACGCTCGAAATTCACAGTCATGAAACTCTGCCGGCGCAAAATAATCTAGTATGTCAAGTTCTGCATCCGTCTTTGTCTCAGATAATACAGTTTCTCTTATGACAATCTCCCGAAAAACACAATTGACAAAAATGCATCCCTTCATCATTGTGTTATGTATCTGCAGCTTCTCAAATACACAGCCATCGAACATACAATCATTCATCACGCAGTTCTCTATACTGCTCTCTATAAAAGCACAATCCTTAAAATCCGACTGGCTTAAATTGAACGCTTTAAACTGCTTCTCATTGTAGTGAATCGCATGAAAACTGCGAAATCTCAAGTCTGTGTCCTGCTCACAGTTAAATATATCTACTGCTGGCTGTACAGCATAGATTGTTTTCATCCAATCCATATATTCCCCAATCTGTATGAGAAAGCAAGGTTGTTTCTGTATTCTGGCAAGACTTCTAAAATCAATCATATCTTGTATGACATACTTAAAACGCACTGCAAAACACAGCAAAATACTTCGCACTGCGCGCAGCCGAAGCCTATCAATTTCTGCCGCTCTGACATATCCACGCAAATTTTCCTGTTGTGCCCGTTCTGCAAGACGATCCGCAAGCATTCTAGTCCCATCTGCTATCCAGTCTGCAGAAATAAAATCTGTCAGTACACTATCCGATATACGTCCTCCTTCACCGTAACTGTCGATCTGAAATGTGGCATAGCTGTCTTCCAAAGAAGTGTACAAAAAAGAAATGTCAATCTCCTGTATTGGCGGCGCTTCCTCTTCCTCCTGCAAATCCGCAAGCCGTTCCATATACTGCTGCAGGATTAATTTCCACGCCTCTGTAATCTCCCTCTTCCGCTTTCCAAAACGTTCAATGATGTTCTCTGCCGCTTCCGCAAATACTTCTGGATATATCTGCTGTTCAAACATCTGTATACGGGTTTGTTCCATATTCGCCTCCTAGTTAACCAGCACTTTCTTGGCTGTCAGAACTGCCGAATTTTTATCGATATCAATGTAAGCGTCCTCTGTGCCTATAATAATTTCATTTTTCGCTGCAATATGTACCTCCTTGCCAGCACAAATGTTGACTTTGGTGTCAGACATCACATTAATCTCTTTATCGGAATAAACTTCCACGCCTTTTTCATCCGTCAAATTAATAAAAAGTTTTCCTGATTTGCCGATAATATACATTCCTTCCTTCGTGAGCAGTATCTGTTTGCCGCCAGGTGCTTTCCAAACTTTATTTTCTGGATTTTTAGGCGGCTGGGCAAACATAGCGCTCGATGCAAACGCATCTTTTTCATCACCCGTTGGAAAAAGGATTCTGACTGTATCTTCCTTCTCCGGCATACAATACCAACCGCTGCCATCGCTTGACGAATACACTGTTGAAAAAGGAAACAGCCAATCCACTTTCTCATTCATACCCTGGTCTTTGGGTTTTTCTTCTCCAATTCCTTCCAGCCAAACCTTTACTTTATCCTTTTTCACTCCAATTACTCTGCCATTTATCATGCGCCCCACCGCCCGACTGATAGTTTTGGGAGCTGCCAGACCGATTACACTCCCTCCTGCATGCATCAAATCATAATGCATACGAAGGATACCATCTACCAGCATAGCGTCTATTCCTTTAATAATGCTGGATTTGCCATTGATTGAAATCTTATCGCCAATGTACGCATAAGCATAGGACTCCGCTCTATCGCCCGAGAAATCCTGCACCATGGCATCAAACATCCGCTCATAATCCTCCACATTGCTTGTATAAGTATACTCTTTTCCAGTAATTTCCTTCTGTTCTCTTGGAGCTGGAATCCCGATAGTCAACTGCGGTTTTTTCGTCTGTATATCTGCTACAAGCGGCGCGTCAAGCTGTGACGCCATCCGCAATGCAAACTCCCAAGTTGTCTCCTCATACTGCATAATTAAATGCCCTATTTCCTTATCCGAAACTGTGATATTTAAATCACCTTCTTTTTTTGTATTTTCCTGAATGCTCTTTTTAATTATCGTGCTATATTTATCCTTTAATTTCTGAAAGCTTTTGTTGTGTTTTTCCACATCAAGAAGAATACTCATCGTATTCAATCTTAAAGTGACAACGCTGTACTCGTTTTCTTGTTTTAGTGAAACATCTTTTACAGAACCACAAAAAAGATTCTTGGGCTGCCCCTCTGCATTGGTGGTAATCTTTACAACCATTTTCTCATCTACACGATTTACAAAATCCCTTGCCTTATCTGGTTCAGCTTCTCCCTCCACAACTGCCATACCATGCTGATTTGGTCTGTGTGTGATATGTATCGATAGAATCCGTTTGAATGCAAATCCTTCCACTTTGATATTGGCATATGATATCGTTTTCATAAGATTTCACCTCCTGATTGGTTTGACGGCTGCACACAATCCTGCTCTTTTTCGTCTGTAAAACGAAAAGAAGCGAGCATTTCCTGTGCAATTGATTGATAGCGCTCCATATTCTGATAGTTAAAATTGATAAATCCCATTAGAACCCTTCCTTCAAGAGACGCAAAATACATTAGATTATAGACTGCCTCTGTGATAGTATGGGATATCATCTCAATACTGGAAATTGTATGTCTCTCTGTTCTGCGCATATCCTCCGACAAAATCCTGACCTTAGGACCCATTCGCTCAAGCGCAATCCTGACCACTTTGGGAAAATCTCCTATATATTCCTCAGGCACTTCATGCTGTGTGTAGGTATAACCTGTCGCAAGGTCAAGACAGCTATCTGCATACACTTTATCTGGCTTATTGCCAAGTGGATATGATATTGCAATCTCTCGCGGAGACAGCTCTGTAAAATCCTCTGGCATCCATATTGCCACCTTATCTTCAAGGAATGTACGCTCTGTAAATGTGACAGGCACCATATTGATCAGAATGGTTCCATCAAATATGGATTGTGTCTTCTCTTTCTCAACAGTTTCTTTTGAAAATCGTTCTCGTTCAAACTCCTCATGCATCTCACGTCTTCTTAACAGTTCTTCATCCATCTGCACCATTGCTTTTCTCCTATCTCAACCTATTTTGAAATGCTTATAATTCCTCCAAGCGTGCACACGCACATACTATCTGTTGTCAATGCCGGCGCTCCGTCAATTAAATAGTCCTCATTACAAAACCGCCATGCAAGAGGTGTTGCCGGAACACAAGGCTTATTGATGCATACGCCAAAGGTCGTAAAATTCATAATTGGCAGATGATCATTTGCGTTTAAAACCTGCTTTCCCTGATAGGTTACTCCATGCCCTTGAAGTACATTGAGACAACACATTGTAGTGCCTAGCGAACACTTTACTTTTGCCCCTTGTACTACATAATCTTTTCCTGCTCCTGCCATACTACATTCTCCTTTCCGACAGACCACTCAACGCGGCACCTGTCACTCCATCATCATTTTCCATTTCTTTCTTTTTTCTGCCCCTGAAGATATCCCCAAGCCTTTTTGGTGTTCGAGTATACTGACAAGCTCTTGAAACAATCCCATATTTGTGGTATCCCTAGGTTTTTCTCCATTGATATGCGCTATATAGTTTATCATCGCACCTGGCGCAATAGGATTACCACTTCCAAGTATCTGTAAGCAAAAAGCTGCATCAAAATCAGAGATACTGCTTGATGTGTCCATCAACTCCTGTGCGAATGCCCGTGTAATTTCAGGTGACAATGTACTGCCCCCATATGCGGCATAAGGAGCATGCACTCTGTTCATTGTGTCAAATTCTGTACTCCGATCTGCAAAATCCTGATATTCGCAGCGAAGTTTTGCACCTTCTTGCAGCTTGAAACGACACAGTTCTATCTGTCCTGGCTCACAAGTTGTCTCTCTAGTAATTTCCAAATCCATATCGCGGTAAATACAGTTATCATCAGATATTGCATTGGAAAAACACATTTTCAATACCACAGTTGTATTTGTAGGACTATAATTGATTGTTAATGGTTTCTTAATGAGGAATATTTCCTTGTCAAGAAATACTGTCCCTTCTTTTACAATAATGGCGTCTTCCGTAGTCTCAAGCCCACAGCCCGATAAAATGCCGTCCGCATACTCCCGAATCAGATATTCATTTGTCATAAATGCAGCATCAGATATTGCAGTAAGCGCTGTCTGCCGCAGAATGCTGCCTGGTGCTATCCGGGGAATTGTTTTTATGATCATAGCTGTTCCGTTCTCCTTTCTTGTTCTGGTACAAAAAACCAAGAACCTTATATAATAATTGTACACTCGCAAATATATTTGTCAATTATTTTTATAATTTAGTATTTTTATTATAATATTTATTTATTTTGCCAATTCTGAATTTATTAAAATAAATAGTTTTGCTCACAATTTTCCTTTGGGTGCCTATTTACAATTGAGTAGGAAAAACTTCTCTACTCGCCGCCCGACCCGTGTACCGCTTTTGTGGCTTTTTTCCTCTGCACGGGTTTGGGCATAAAAAAAGTACACAGGCAATGAATTTTTTCATCTTCCATGTACTTTTTCTAACACTTTATTTTAAAAGGATATTTAATTTAATTTTTTTATCTCTCGATTAAAACAGGATAGTGTGCTTACTAAACCTCCGCATATACCAGTGCACAAGAACATTACCGCCATACCACTTCCAGTACCAGTTCCTACTATTTTTCCTAGTCCTACAGCAAACATATTTTCTGAATCCATAAAAGGTTCCAGTACATAATCTGCAAGATATCCTCCAAGTATAATACCAAGTGGGATCGTACTGTACTGGATAGCATTTCTGACTGCAAACACTCGCCCTTGCATAGCTGACGGAATCTTTCGGTATAGTATCGCATTCTGATTTGCCATAATAAAAGGTATTGGCAAGCTGGCAGCCAATGCAGCCACCGACCACCAAAAAGTATTTTTTCCAATCGCCATTATCAAATCTCCAAACAGAAATGATAATGCCGCCGAAAGATAAATTACTGTTGCTTTATGAGTACTTTCTTTTTTGACAGAAACAATCACACCACCAACAATTCCTCCTATACCCATACAAGCATTCACTATTCCAAGTGCAATACTTTCTCCAGAACTTCTCGCCAAAATCATAGGGGACAAAATATTTTCATAAGTCAATCTGGAAAAAAAGTTAATTAGTGCCATGGTTAGCATTATATATAAAATCCCCTTTTCTCCTCGCAGAAATGCAAATCCCTCTGCTATCCCTGCAAACGGCTTACTATGTTCTCTATCTTGAAACTGTTCTGGAATCACAATAAAAAACAGCAGGATACAAAACGCAGCTACAAAGCTTGCCAAATCGATCAGCAGGATAAGTGAAAGCCCTCCTATTGAAAAAAGAAAAGCAGACAACATAGGGCTAAATACTACAATCAAATTACTAGAGAAGGAATTCATACCACTAATATTTGAAATCTTGTCCTTTGGCACAAGCAGCCCTGTCGCCACTGCGGAGGCTGGCTGCTGAAAAGCATTTGTGACTCCAATCACCACATTAATGATATAAATATACCAAACTGCAAGCTGTCCCGAAAGCAGAACTATCAGTATTGTCAGTGAACCAACTGCTGCAATACTGTCAGACACTAACATAATTATCTTCTTTTTGTGTCTGTCAATAAAATCACCCACAAACATGCTTAAAATGACATATGGCACATAATTGCAAAATGACATTAACGAGACAGACATTGCCGATTGGCTCTGCTCATATGCCCATAAAACGAGTGCAAATCCAGTCATGGAACTGCCAAGACCTGATATACTCTGACTAAACCACAAAAGGATATATTTCCGAAATAAATTTTTTTTCATTGAATTTTCTCCATTCCATTCTTAAACGTTTGTTATCGTTGCAGAATAAATCGTACAAAATCCAATGTGGACGATCTTTTTTACCTCTGCACAAATATCGTCCTGTCATCAGACTTTGTACAGAGTTTTTTGTTTAGAAGAATCACCATACGAAAAAACATATGTTTCACCTCCTCCCAACAACACACAAAATTAATGCCTACTTACCCCTGATCCTGTTATAAAATACGAAACAAAGGTTTTTCCTATTTTAAAACAATTCCAAGTAAAATTCAATTATGCTTTTCAGACTTGCACAATTTGGACTACCGTTTGGCGTTACCATTCACGGCCTTGGATCCGCTCATAGTAACGATTTGGGGCGATATTCAAAATTTTGCTTCGCAAAAATCGCCCCTCACTTTTGAATCATGTTCTCACAGATGCAGCTTTATCCGTATCCTTCTGTTTTCCGTAAAAGACCTCACTTTTGAATCATGTTCTCACAGATGCGCAGTTCAGTGCATTCCTGCCCCGTGAATAGTAACCAGTTTGGCTGTCTTTCACGGGTCAGAAATACACACCCCCGACTCATAAAAAGTAATTACAATTCTTTTTTGGCCAATATTGTCTCCTTAAAAAAGATTTTTACCAAAAAACAATGAATCTTGTCAGCGGAAATGTAGATGAAAAACAATTTCTAAAGGATAATATTAATGGAAAAATACTTGTTTCTATGGCTGCCATGCAACCATATTTTAGACACAATCTACCCAGTGTATATTGGAATCGAGAAGGGAAGTTTACTTTCCCTTCTCGCTGTACAAACTAAAATTCAAATTTCTTATATTTTCCTTTTCCCCAATTGATTTTTATAACAGTTCTTCAAATTCTGCAACAATCTCTGATGAAATTCCAGATAATTCCAGTCTTTTGCAAATATCTTTTGCCAACTGAATCTGTTCCTCAAGCGTTACGATATCCTCATAGGGATAAAAATACATATTGCTTTGAAAATATAAAAAAGCATCTTCATCATTTAAGGACAAATTCTTATCATAATCTTCATTCCGTTCTATCACAACATTATTTCTGCCGACCATTATTCTTGTTTGGTTATGTCCACAAAATTTTTTGCAAAAATCTTTTCGTGTTTTTATTATCTCTATAATATTCTTTTCATCTGCGTTTACAGCAATAAAAAATGATAGAGAAAAATCTTGCATTGTTAATCTCCTTCCCTTGCAAGTATCTTTCTATTACTAAATAAAAATGATAAAAATACTCCGCAACTGTCTTCATAAATTCCTCTTATAGTGATAGACTGATATGTATTAATACTCACATTATGATTTTTCAACTTACAGTATTCTGAAAGAATTTCTTCAAGCTCTTTTCCCTCTTTATATATTACTGAAAGCTGTTCTGTAGATATCCACTGACTAATTCTATGTGCTGTTGTAGCACTATTTCTATGTCTATCCTCATATTTGTCAAATTCAGGAATACTATATATCAAAGAACGAATTTCAAAATGCTCTTCGTCATCACTCTAGACGACTACATACGCATGTCCCTCTTTACTCCTCTGAATTTCTAATTTTCCTGTAAGTATCTCACCACCCCATTCTTTCTTTACATCACATTCTATTTTGATAAGCTGATCCCCTTTTCTTTTAGAAATCTGGTAATAAAAATATCTGTTATTGGAATCCTTAACCACCAATATATCTGCCTCCTCCGCTGCCGAAAAAACAATTCCATATTCCATAAAATCCGCGGTAGACTCATCAATATGATTGCGCAAATAATCGATAAACTCCTTCTCTGAAAATGTTCTACTATATGTAGATATCAGAATATGTACTACAATCCCAATTAAAACAAGAATCAAACCTATAACCAATTTTTTAATATTATATTTTCTACAATCTACTTTTTCATAAATCTACTTTATATTCTTTTCTCTCCTGCCTTGGCATATTCCTTTGGGCGAATCACCTTTATCAACTGCCCATCAGAATCATAAAACTGCCTTGTAACGCTTCCATCACGTTTCGTGCGTTTTATCTCACGGTTCATAAGGTCATATGCAGTCTGTGTACTGCGCTCCTGGTTGTCTATAATGCTTATCAGGTTCCCAGCTTTATCATACGAAAACTGTGCCGTACTGTCAATGCCAGATATTTTATCCACATAACATTCTGATACCAGACGGTCTGCTGTATCATATTCTCTAATGATCTGCGCCCCTGTAGGAAGAATGGTTTTTGTATTGTTTCCGTTTTTGTCATACTCATATCTTA
>ERZ778497.136-NODE-136-length-70771-cov-9.899825_pt1 | contig 70771 bp, 60 predicted proteins | sample MGYA00509938_ERZ778497 | MGnify/ENA primary metagenome ERZ778497 (study PRJEB29527, sample SAMN07138969) | mouse gut metagenome | material: feces | host: mouse | place: China:Nanjing | collected 2016-01-25 ... | reverse complement strand
CAAAGCACTAAAAAAGAGAGGCTGCGCCGTAAACCTTAATTACGACACAGCCTCCTCTTTTGTGCGTGGTTTCTTAAAACTTGATGGTGTTCAGCTTTTTGTCGACAATAATGCCGTCTTGCATTTTTGCAGAGAACGCGCCGCGCTGTCTTGCCACGAAACGTATTACAAAGAGGGTTTCGGAGCCTTCAAGAGCGGGCTTGTCGCCGATGTTGACAAATGTGGGATAGAGGGCTTTGACACCATTGGTGTGAAGCCTGTCGTTTGTGAGGTTTTCCATCTGCTTCATTGCAACCGGCTCAATGCCTGCAAACTGCCACTTCTGCTGGTCGTAAGGCATAGCGAAGCTCAGAGCGTTGACACTGCTCAGATTTGCACCTTTTACAGCGATGCTTATTGTGTCGCCTTTCGCAACTGTAGCGGTCGGAATGTCAAGCGAGATGGTTCCTGCGAGCGGGGCGGCGTAGTCATCGGGTTCGACACCGTCTTCAAGCCGTGTAGAGACAACAGATATGTCATAGGCGTCAATGAGTCCGTTGCGGTTTATGTCGCCGATGCTTACATAGCCCTCGAAGTCGGAGTCGCCGCTGCGTAGCCCGGTGTAGTTGGTGTATGACATAAAGTCGTTCTCGTCTATCTTGCCGTCGGAGTTTATGTCGCCGGGCAGGTAGCTTTCTGTGCCCGGAACCTTGAATACATAAAGCTCTCTGCCGGAGCCGTAGTTGCCCACGCCTTCAGTCACGGAGAGTCTGATGTAGCGGGCGGTGGGGCGCTCTGTGAACACAAACTGCTTGGTGTCGCCGTTTCTTTGCCATGTGAACGAATCGACCGGAGTCCAATGCTCCTTGTCCATGCTCACGGCTACACTTCCTTTAAGTATTGTGCCGTTTCCGCCGTCGGTGCGGGGCAGGTAGTCGAAGCGGTCAAGGGTGTTTACGCTCATAAGGTCTATTGTCAGGTCGAAGGGTATAGCGTCGGCGCGGTATTTTGTGTGCCATGTGTCGCCGCTTTCCGCAAAGTCAAACAGACGGCTCACGCCGAAGCCTGCCTGTATGGGCACATTTACCTCGCCTTGTATGCCGCGTATTGCAAATTCAAGGGGGTTGTCCTTGGTGCGGGCGGTTACAGTAGCCCAGTCAGATGCGCCGTCGGCATTTACCGCGCGGATTTCAAATGTGTAGTCGGTTTCCGGCACAAGGTCTTCAAACAGAAGTTCATTGGCGCGGATGTTGGTGTAGGTCAGCCCGTTGAAACGTATCTCGCAGTAGTCGGCATTTGCCACCGGCTGCCAGCTCGGGGTCAGTGAGTAAGCGCCCGTATTGTCAGGGGTAACCTGTGCCGTCGGAGCCTGTATCGCGCCATGAGAGGCGAGCAGGCTGTTCTTGTGGTCGAACCGGAACCCTTTGACCTCGACAGCCACGGTGTTGGCGGCAATGTCGGTAGCGGCAATTTTTACAAGCAGCTGCGGGTTTTTGGTCACAGACATTTTTGCTGCCTCTGAGCCGGGGGTGGAGAAGTTGTTGAGCTGCGGAGCCGGGTTGTAGTAATAAAGGTTTTCGCCTTTTTTAAATTCGGCAAGCGTAACAGCCTCGCGGAGAGTCACTTTTGAGTTGCCTACGCGAGCCGAAACGGCAGCCGGTTTTTCGCTAACATTGACAATAAGCTCGGTTTCCTGAACCGGTTCAAATCCCTTGAAGGAGCCTTCGGTCGGCTCAATTGTAATGCGTAGGGCTTTGGGAGTGACATCTGAAGTGATGCGGGTGGTGGCGAATGAAGCGCCGTCCTTGTAGCTTTCAGTCACGCCGTCATCGTCGTACAGGGTGAAGGAGGAGCTGCCCTCGGGGTAGAACTCGAAAATGCGCAGTGAGCGGTCTATCTGCGAGGGGTTGTTGTTGGGGTTGACCATGGGTATTATGGCTCCGGCTTTTACGAATACCGGAAGTTTCCATATCGGAGCCTCGAAGCTGTTCAGCACCGATTCTCCGGGGTACACATCTCCTGAAAAATAGTCAATCCAGTTTCCTTTCGGCAGGTAGATGCCGTTTCTGATGTCGTTGCCCAGAGAGTCGGCGGCGGTTGCCTGATAGACGGGCGCCACGAGGAAGTCGGGACCGTAAAGGTACTGGTAGCGGGTGGAAGCACCGAGAGTGTACGGATTTGGATATTCGAGGAACATAGCCCTTATGAGCGGTTTGCCGGTCACAGCCTCGCGGGCGTAGGTATAGGCGTAGGGCAGCAGCTGCGATTTGAGCTTGAGGTAGTTGCGGTTGATGGATGCCGCCGGCTCGCCGAGTGCGTGGGGATACTTCTCGTTTCTGCCCCAGCCGTCCATGTTGAGCTGCATGGGCGAGAATGTTTTCCACTGGAAGTCGCGAATGTTGACAATCGGGTTTTTGCCGCCGAAAATGCCGTCCATGTCGGAGGAGATATTGGGCTGTCCGGCAAGTCCGGAGCCTATGTATGTAGGTATATGGAAGCGGATGTATTCCCATTCGCCGCCGGTCTGGTCGCCGCTCCACACTCCGGCGTAGCGCTGCGTGCCAGCCCAGCCGTCGAGAGATATAATGAAGGGGCGCGCGTCGTTGCCGTAGTATGGCATTATTTCGCCGACGTCCGCAACGCCGTTGAGCCCGAACGAATAGCCGGCTCCTACCCATGCCACATCGGTTTTAAGCACTCTCACGCCGGCATCGCGCACCTCTTTTACAATGTCTCTCTGCAGCAGCGCGCTCACTTCAGGCTTCGGGTGCAGGTCGCTTTGGGTCCAGAGTCCGATTTCCACGCCTTTTGAGCGGGCGTAGTCGCCGAACTGACGCAGGTTTTCGATGTTGCCGTCAAGAGTTTCTGTCTGACCGTAGCCGGCTCCATAGCCGTCGTTTGGCAGAACCCATCCGAGCGGCATGTCGTGAGCGGCGTATCTGTCAACAACCGCCCTGGCAGAGAACTGGTAGTTGTTTTTTTCGCCGTTCAGCGACTCTTTTATGCCGCCGTTGTCGCGTTGACTCTCCTTGTAGCGCTTGCCGTCCTCAAACAGTATGCCTTTTTCGTCTTCGGTCCAGTAGTCGCGGTTGTAGGCGTTGAGGTGACCCTCGTAGAAGCCGAATTTGGGCATCAGCACAGGGTTGCCGGAGAGCTGGTAGAAGTCGGCAAGCAGAGCTGCGGGGGTGCTGTCTACCATGACGAAAACGTCAAGATAGACTGAATCATGGCTCAGACGCACTGTACCCGGGGTTTCGGCGCCGAAATCGTATTTGCCTTTGGCGAATGTGTGGAACATTAAGCCGTAGCCGTCGGTCGACCAGTAGAAGGGGGTGGGAGAGGCGACGCCTCCGTCGGTCCAGCTGTTCTGGTTTTCAATGGCAATAGCCTTGCCTTTGTGGGAGAAACGTCCGTTTTGCACACCTCCGCCGTAAAAATACTCGTCAGGATTCTCTCCGAGGGTCATCACTGTGCGCCCTTTTTCGAATTTGAGCGGTGCGGTTTCTCTGACCACCTGTTTGCCGGAAGCCTTGTCTGTGACGGTCATTGTGGCATCGGCTTTGTTCCATGCAACCTCGACTTTAGGGGTTGACACCGTCACCGTGCCTTCCGAATCGGAAACGGCGATGCCGTTCACACTCCGGCGCGGGTCCTTTACAAGGATGTCTGCCGGCGGGTTTGCCTGCGGATTGCGAATTATTCCGCCGTTGTCATCGCGGAAAATACGGAAGATGTTGTCGCTGTAGAAATCCACGGCTATTCGTTTGCCGTTAGACAGCGACAGTTCCACGGTTGTGGGGTTAAGGCGCGACACACCGGTTACGGTCACGGCGCTGTTTTCGGCACGGGTTTCGGTAGCCGTTACGGCGGCAGGTGGTGCCGCCGCGGTCTCTGCTGTCATAGCGGCAAGGGCTATCACGGGGCAGTAAAATCGGGAAAGATTCATGATATGATGATTGGTAAAAAATGCGTGGGGATGGGCAGAGGTTATTCGCAGTCGATTCCGGCAGCGTCGAGAGCCTGCCGGCGTTCGATACATGTGGCGCATTTGCCGCAGTGGTGCGCGCCCCCTTTGTAGCAGGAGTATGTGAGCGAATAGTCTACACCGAGCGCTTTGCCACGGCGAGCTATCTCTTTTTTAGAGATGCCGGTGTAGGGCGCTCTCAGTGTTATGCCGGCGTATGTTCCGGCGGCTATGGCATTGTTCATGGCCTCGACAAACGCGGGACGGCAGTCGGGGTACACGGCATGGTCGCCGCCGTGGTTTGCAAGCATCACCGCCTTGAGCCCCCGGCTTTCGGCAAGCCCTGCCGCTATGGCGAGCATTATGCCGTTGCGGAACGGCACGACTGTAGCCGACATGTTTGAGTCGGCATAGCTTCCTTCGGGTATGGCGTCGGCGCCGCCGAGCAGCGCGCTGTCGAAGTGTTTGCCCATGAAGGCGAGGTCTATTTCAATCAGTTCTATGCCGAGCAGCGCGCATTGCTTGCGGGCACACTCCGCCTCGCGGGCGTTCTGGTTAGCACCATAGCTGAAATTGACGGCAAGGGCTATCGAATCCTTGAATTCGTGAAGCATGGTTGTAGAGTCCATGCCGCCCGACAGAATAAGCAGTGTATCTTTGGTCATGGTCAAAGCAAATGATTATGGTACAAAAATAGAGATTTTTTCAGGGATTTCGCTAATTTTGCAGCTATATGGGTAAAAACAAACTAAAAAAATTCAGCGAAATGGAGACAATGGAGTTTGTTCTCCAGTATCCGTTCGGAGTTCTCGAGCGAGAGGGGTTTCCGTATCGCGGCAAATGGCATGATGAGTTTTTTCACAACAGCAACCCCGTTGTGCTTGAACTCGGATGTGGCAAGGGCGAGTATACCGTAGGGCTCGCACGGCGCTATCCCGACAAAAATTTCATTGGCATAGACATCAAGGGAGCGCGGATGTGGACAGGCGCATGTCAGGCGCGTGACGAGGGTCTCGGCAATGTGGCGTTTCTGCGCACGGACATTGAGCTGCTCGACCGCTTTTTCGCTCCCGGCGAGGTTGCGGAAATCTGGATAACATTTCCTGACCCGCAGATGAAAAAGGTGCGCAAACGCCTTACCGGCACTCGTTTCCTGGAGCTGTACCGCAAGGTTCTTGCGCCAGGCGGTGTGGTCAATCTAAAGACAGACAGCCCGTTTCTCTACACATATACAAGAGAGATGGCGCGTCATAACGGGCTTCAGCTGATAGCGGACACCTCAGACCTTTATGGCGAAGGGCACCACTGCGCCACAGAGATTCTCGGCATTCGCACATACTACGAACAGCAGTGGCTTGAACGCGGACTCACTATCAAATATATATCGTTTGAACTTCCGACGCAGCCGACGCTCAGCGAGCCGGAGGTGGAGATTGAGCATGACACATACCGCAGTTTTTCGCGTGGCGAGCTTCAGCATCCCGAGCTTCGCGAGGCGGCGGTGAAACCGAAACAATAAACAGATGGACAACAGACTATACCCCAATTTTATACTGGAGGCGCTTAAAAATGTGCGCTATCCGGGCAACGGCAAAAACATAGTTGAGGCGCAGATGGTTGCCGACGATATTCGCATTGACGGCAACAAGGTGAGCTTCAGCCTGGTTTTTGAGAAACCGACCGACCCGTTTGCCAAATCGCTTGTCAAGGCTGCCGAGGCGGCGCTCAAGACTTTTGTGGGCGAGTTTGTCGAGCCGACAATAGGCATGACTTTTCTCAAGCAGACTCCCGCCGCGGTGAAAAATGTGCTTCCGGGTGTTAAAAATATAATAGGCGTAAGCTCTGGAAAAGGGGGCGTGGGAAAAAGCACTGTTTCAAGCAACCTTGCAGTGGCGCTCGCACGCGAGGGCTATAAGGTGGGTCTGCTTGATGCCGATATCTTCGGGCCAAGCGTGCCGAAGATGTTTGGGGTCGAGGATGAGCAGGTGTACATGCACGAGGTGGATGGCAGACCGCTGATTATTCCGGTAGTGCGCTATGGAGTGAAAATGCTCTCGATAGGTTTTCTTGTTGACCGCAACAGCGCGGTGCTGTGGCGCGGCGGAATGGCAAGCAACGCTCTCAAGCAGCTTATCGAGGAGGCAGACTGGGGCGAGCTCGACTATTTTCTTATTGACATGCCTCCCGGCACAAGTGACATCCACCTTACTCTGGTGCAGACTCTCGCCATAACCGGCGTGGTTGTGGTGACAACCCCTCAGGAGGTAGCTTTGGCAGATGCCCGCAAGGGTATCAGTATGTTTGTCGGCGACAAAGTGAATGTGCCTGTGCTCGGACTAGTGGAAAATATGGCATGGTTCACCCCCGAGAAGCACCCCGATGAAAAATATTATATATTCGGCAACGGCGGCGGGTGCCGTCTCGCGCAAGAAGCGGGAGTGCCCTTGCTCGCGCAGATACCCCTTGTCGGCAGTGTGTGCTCAGGTGGCGATGCCGGAGCGCCTGTTGCATTGGACGGTGACACTATAACCGGCAACGCATTTGCCCACCTTGCCCACGAGGTTATCGACGCGGTACAAAAACGCAATGACACTTTACCGGCTACTGTAAAGGTGGATGTAGGAAAGCGTTGATTTGCAGCCATGTGCGCCACGGTGTAACAAGTATGTAACTGGTTTAACTTCTGTTAACTTTAAAATTCTTGTAACGGTGTAAAACGCCGTAACTTTGCAACGTCGGAAAGGAACAAAACCCCGCCCGACCGAACCTAAAACGTTAACAGAACTATTTATCGCTTCTTACTTTAAAACTTACTACTATGGCTGCTACTCCCTCATTCACCGACCGCCTCACAGCCCTTCAGGGCAACATGCTCAACTTCGCGTACATGCTCACCTCCAACCGCGATGACGCGAATGACCTTCTCCAGGACACAATGGTCAAGGCGCTCGACAACGCCGACAAGTATGTCGAGAACACCAACTTCAAGGGGTGGGTGTTCACGATAATGCGCAACATCTTCATCAACAACTACCGCCGCATAGCGCGGAGCGCAACAGTGATAGACCAGACCGAGGATCTGTATCACCTCAATCTGAGCCAGGACAGCGGCATCGACTCGCCCGAGGGCTCATATACCGCGTCGGAAATCACCGCTGCCATCAATGAGTTTCCGGAGAAATACCGAGTGCCGTTCTCGATGCATGTGGCAGGCTACAAGTATGACGAAATCGCCGAGGAGATGAATCTGCCGCTGGGCACAATCAAGAGCCGCATCTTCTTTGCCCGCCAGCAGCTCCAGACCCGTTTCGCCGACTATCGCTGATATCCCCGCAGCCAAGAAAGGATATAACGATACTGAAAAACACACAAGCCATTGAATCATAGAGTGCGCGCTATCTGTCTGACAGGTTGCGCGCACTTTGCGTCAATAATTTGCAAACGAATTACAAAAGAGTTAATTTTGCAACGTGAACCATGGCGAGGCAATGAATGTCGCCATCTTTGTTTAACTAAATTCTCAAGAATTGGATATTGATCCTTTGCCAGCAGCCGATTGTGTTGCAGGTATATTTTCTGTGATAGCGATGACTCTGCCGGAAACTTTCGGCGTGGGTCAGATTGTAGCCCTTGTCTTAGCGTTGTTGGCACTGCTGGTGTCCGGATTTGTGTCCGGAAGCGAGATTGCATTTTTCTCCCTTACCGAGCGTCAGTGCGAGGAGCTGGAGGAGATGCCGGGCGGCGACAGCGCCATCAGGCTTGTCAGAATGCCGGAGCGGCTTCTCGCCACTATACTGATTGCCAACAACCTGGTCAATGTTACCATTGTGGTGTTGTGTAACTTTGCTCTCGGGCCTGTGTTTGAGGGCATGAGCGAGGTGCTGAGTTTTATTTTGCAGTCTGTAATACTCACCTTTCTCATACTGCTTTTCGGTGAAATATTGCCTAAGCTGATTGCCAACAGTGACAATATGCGCTGGGTGCGTTTCTCTACCGGAGGCGTTAAACTCCTTACCCTGCTGTTCATGCCGCTGGCGGCAATGCTGGAGCGCAGCACCATAATTGTCAACAAGGTGGTTGCGAAAAAGGATGACGATGTTACGGCAGACGATCTTTCCCAGGCGCTTGAAATAACCGATGTGCAGGCGGGCGAGGAAAAAGAGATGCTTGAGGGCATACTCAGGTTTGGCGACACAACGGCAAGCGAGGTAATGACTCCGCGTGTTGACATGACATCTCTTGACCTTGAGGACAGCTTTGAAGATGTGATGAAGGTGGTGATAGAGAAGGGCTACAGCCGCCTGCCTGTGTGTGACGGCTCGCAAGACAATATCAAGGGGGTGCTGTACTCGCGTGACCTTTTGCCTTACATAGGCAAGGCGGCTGCGGATTTCGACTGGCACAAGCTGTTGCGTCAGCCATATTTTGTGCCCGAGAGCCGTATGATTGACGACCTGCTTGAGGATTTCCGCCGCAGACGTATCCACATGGCTATTGTGGTCGACGAGTTTGGCGGCACTCAAGGGCTTGTGACCATGGAGGATGTGCTCGAAGAGATTGTCGGCGACATAAACGACGAGTATGACGAGGATGAAAAGACTTACAAGAAACTCCCGGATGACACATATATATTCGACGGCAAGACACTGCTCGGCGACTTTTTCCGTGTCACAGGTCTTGATGAGGATGAATTTGAGGACGTAGCCTCGGACTGCGAGACTCTTGCCGGTATGCTTTTGGCTATAAAAGGCGATTTTCCCAAGGAGAAGGAGCCGTTGGTATATGGCAGATGCCGTTTTCTGATTCTTGACATAAGCGGTCACCGTATAGCCAGTGTGCGTGTCAAGGTTATGCCCGATATCCAACACCCTTCGGCGTGAGGGCGCTTTATTATCCCGGACTTCGCGGACTATGGTGATTGAACTGCCATATTGCACCCTTTATATGAGTCGGCTTGAAGGCTCAGCGCGCGAACACGAGAGGCGGGCTGTAAAAGCGCTTGTGAAAGAGGCTTTCGGAGAAGCGGAGCTTGCACATGCCGATTCGGGCGCACCTTATATAATAGGTGTGGCAGAGCATGTTTCGGTGAGTCATGGAGCCGGGCTGGCTGTACTTGCCGTGTCTGATAGCGCTGTAGGGGTGGATATAGAGGCTCCGCGAAGCCAACTGGATCGAGTCGCCGGCAAGTTCATGCGAGCGGATGACGAGTGCGAAAGTCTGCTCCACGCCTGGACGGCAAAAGAGGCTGTGTACAAGGCAGCCGGTAGTGACAGTATCACAATTCATGACATAGCGGTGGCTGCGGGCACCGCCCGGATTCCCGACGGCAGGGAGTTTGCGGTGGAATATCAGGTCATCGGCGAGGCTCTGCTTGCTGTCGCCCGCGAAATCTGATGAAATTTTGTTCGGTTGCTTGGTTGCTGTCGCGAAAATGGCAAAATTACAACAATTCAGTTGGCAATTCGCCCAATAACCTTTACCTTTGCACAAATCCATGCTTTCAAAAATTAATAACCGGTTTTTATGTATAATCCTCATAGCGGCGCGGTTACGCCTGCCGACCGTATCAGATTCCTTATAAGGAAACTCGGCATTACACAAAAGGAATTTGCGCGTCGCATAGGTATAGACCCGGCAAACATGTCCAAGCATCTGAGCGGGCGTCTTCCGGTGACAGAGGGTCTCATGAACAGGATTTCCGTAGACCTCGGAGTGTCCAAGACATGGCTTGCGCATGGTCGCGATGTGTCGTTTTCCAAAGACCGCGAGGAAGGTGCGCAGGGAGGCGGAGCGGTAGTGCCGATATACGACATTGATGTGGTTGCGGGTACGGAAGAGCTGGCGCAGATGTTTACGGAAGAGCGCATTATAGGTCATATCAGTCTGCCGCGCCTTAAAAAAGACGATGTGATAGTGCATGTGAGCGGCGACAGCATGGTTCCGGTCATAGAGCCCGGTGCATATATATCTATAAATCCCGTAAATGACAGTCACAACATCTTCTGGGGGCAGATTTACGTTATAGTATTGGAGGACTACCGGCTTGTCAAGTATGTGCGGCGTGCTGACGATGATGAAAAGATACGCCTTGTCAGCGCCAACAGCGATTATGATGACATGATTGTTGACCGCGCGGACATAAAGGCGATGTATCTGGTAGACGCTATTATCAATTACCGGCTGAGATGTTGAAAAGACTGATTGCGATTTTTTGTGTGTGGAGCGGCATCGCCGCCTGCGCAACTGTGCCTTACGATTCGATTGCTGTCAAGGCAGAGCGGTTTTATGTCCAGAAAGAGTGGCTTAGCGCGCTTGCGATGTGTGACCTTATGCTTGTCCGGCAGCCGGCAGAGTGCGCCACATATGTGAGAGCCATAGCTTCTGCTGCAATGGCGGGTGATACTCTCAGCCAGCAGCGGCTTACGAGGTCGGCAATAGAACACCGCGTGGTGGTGGATTCGCTGTTTGGCGGGGTGGAGCGAGCTTCAATAGCGCTGGGCAAACCGGCTGTGTATGAGGACTATCTTGAAACTGTTGTGGTGTCGGAACCGTGGCTGCGCCGTACTGTTGACTTGCGGCTGCTCCATTATTTCGCGTTTCGCCACAACGGAGAAAAGACAGTTGAGTGCGCACGCAGAATGCTTGACGGATTGCCGGACAATGTCGAGTATCTGGAACTCATGGCGCAGGGCTATCTTGACTGTGGCGACATGACTGCGGCGGAGCGGGTGTACAGTCGCGTTGTCGAGATAAGTCCGGATAATGTCACTGCTCTGCTATATCTCGGTAACGCCTTGTGGGACAGGGGCAATAAAAAAGCGGGCGCAGAATATCTGCGCCGCGCCTATGATATATGTCCGACTCCTTATCTGGAGGCTAAACTGGGCATCAGAGCTCAATGTCGCCGTTGACAACCTCATGCCAGGGGAGACCCTGGAGAGAAAGCTGTGCCATGAAGGGGTCCGGATCGAATTCCTCAACGTTGTGCACACCGGCTTTTTTCCATTTTCCTGTCAGGAACATCTTTGCGCCTATCATGGCGGGCACTCCGGTGGTGTAGCTCACCGCCTGCATGCCGGTTTCCTTGTAGGCTTCCTCGTGGCTGCAATTGTTGTATATGTAGTATGTCAACGGCTTGCCGTCTTTGTCAAGACCGCTGATGCGGCATCCGATTGATGTTTCGCCGTGATAGTTTTCGCCGAGGTCCTGGGGGTTTGGCAGCACTGCCTTAAGGAACTGAAGCGGTACTATCTTGGTGCCGTTGTAGTCAACCTCGTCAATACGCGCCATGCCGATATTCTGTATTACACGCAGGTGGGTGAGGTACTCCTGACCGAATGTCATCCAGAATCTGGCTCTTTTTATTGTGGGGAAGTTCTGAACGAGGCTTTCAAGCTCCTCATGGTACAGCAGATACGACTCGCGAGCGCCGATGTTGGGGTAGGTGAGGGGCTTGTGTATTTCGAGCGGTCCGGTTGTCACCCATTTGCCGTCTTGCCAGTAGCGGCCGTTCTGGGTAATTTCGCGGATGTTGATTTCCGGGTTGAAGTTTGTGGCGAAAGCTTTCCCATGGTCACCGGCGTTGCAGTCCACAATATCAAGGGTTTCCATGGCGCTGAAATAGTGTTTTGCCGCGTAGGCGGTGAAAACGCCTGAGACACCGGGGTCAAAACCGCAGCCGAGAATTGCAGTGAGTCCGGCTTTTTCAAACTTTTCGCGGTAAGCCCATTGCCAGGAGTATTCGAAGTGAGCAACATCCTTGGGCTCGTAGTTTGCGGTATCGAGGTAATTGACTCCGCAGGCAAGGCATGCTTCCATAATTGTAAGGTCCTGATACGGAAGAGCCACGTTTATGACCAGTTCGGGTTTATGGCGCTCGAACAGGGCTTTAAGCTGGTCGACACTGTCGGCGTCGACGCTGTCGGTGGTGATGTTGGAGCTTCCTATGGCCTTAGCAATTGCGTCGCATTTGCTCTTTGTGCGAGAGGCGAGTACAATCTCAGTGAATACGTCCGGATTCTGGGCGCATTTGTGGGCTACGACAGTGCCGACACCCCCGGCTCCGATAATTATAACTTTTGCCATTTGATATTATAAAAATATTGATTTTTTATGCAGCGGATAATCAATCCGACCGCTAAATTAAAGTTTTTGTGAAGTAAAAACAAAATAGAGCATGGGAAAAACGTTAAATTTACATTTGCAAACGAAACTAATTGCAGACAAGAGGGGCAATTGTCAGGCTGTCAGCGGTTTTAGAAAACAGGCATTGGCATAGTTATCAACATGTAATAATTTTTTGAGTTTAAGTTTGTAAATTACATGCAAAAATCACTAACTTTACAACGTAAAACCACACAACACCAAAAACGCTCATATCGCTCTGCCATGCAAGAAGAAATCTATCATATTCCCGCCCTGCTGCCTCAGTCGCTGGAGGCTCTGGCAATAAAACCGGACGGCGTGTACGTCGATGCTACATTCGGCGGCGGCGGTCATTCGCGGGCGATAGTGGAATCTCTTGGCAAAGAGGGGCATCTGTATTCTTTTGACCAGGACGAGGATGCTGTGGCGCGGGCTTTTGAAGCCCCCCGGTTTACAATTGTGTACTCCAACTTCCGCTACCTGTCAAATTTCATGCGTTATTACGGGGTGGACGGAGTAGACGGCGTGCTTGCCGACCTCGGAGTGTCGTTTCATCATTTTGACGATGCGGAACGCGGATTTTCATTTCGCTGGAGCGGAGCGCTCGACATGCGTATGAACAGAAAGTCGCCGCGCACCGCCGCGCAGTTTCTGAATACGGCGCCTGAGGAAAAAATAGCAGATGTGCTTTATCTGTACGGTGAAGTGAGAGCGGCGCGGCGTATAGCCTCGGCAGTGGTGCGTGCGCGGGCAGAGACTCCGGTTGATACTGTAGAGCGGTTTTTGCAGATTGTGAAGCCTTTTGTCAACCCCCGCCAGGAGAAAAAAGAGCTTGCAATGATTTTTCAGGCTCTGCGCATAGAGGTGAACGGCGAGCTGGATGCCCTGCGCTCCTTTCTTGAACAGACGGCGAAGGTGATAAAGCCCGGCGGGCGGCTGGCGGTGATTACATACCATTCGCTGGAGGACCGCATGGTAAAGAATTTCATGCGCACCGGCAATGTCGAGGGCAGAGAGAACAAAGACCTGTTCGGGCGCAGTGACGCCCCGTTCCGGCTGGCAGGCTCCAAGCCTGTTGTGCCTGACGCGGAAGAGGTTGAGCGCAATCCGCGTTCGCGCAGCGCAAAATTGCGGGTGGCTGTGAGAAATGCATGGTAAAGAGTCATAGAGGAGATGCAATGGCGGCAAGAAACAATAAAAAAGATCAGAAACCGAGCTTTATAAAGCGTATAAGACAGGGAGAGGTGCTGAGCAGCGACTTCTTTGCCCGCAACTGGCTCACCGTTTTCGCGGGTGTGGTGGTTGTGATGCTCTACATCACGAACAAGTACACATGCCAGACAAAGATGGAGGAGATACGCCGGCTTGAAACCGAGCTGGAAATTGTCAAGACCGAACGGCTGAGAGTGCGCAGCGCCTACATGAGCAACACTAGAGAATCATCGATGCAGCACCTGATAGACTCGCTCGGGCTTAATCTCCGTGTACAGGACAGACCACCTTTCAAACTTGAGAAAAAATGAAAAAGAAGTCAAACAGAAAACATATCCTTTTCCGTTACGGTCTGATAGTTGCCGGAATTCTTTTCATGAGTGCCGGAATAGTGTACAAACTGGTGGACACTACGGTTATATCAGCCGACGAATGGAACGAGAAAGCCATCAGAGAGCTTTCGCGCCGCGACACAATAATTCCCGAACGCGGAAACATCCTTGCGGCTGACGGCAGCATCCTCGCCGCCAATCTGCGCTATTACACTGTCAGAATCGATTTCCGTTGCGAGCGTTTTATGGAGGAGCGTTTTCGCAACGCACTCGATTCGATAGCCGACAGCCTGGCTCATTATTTCCCCTCCCGCACAAAGGCACAGTGGCATTCGCATCTTGCAAAGCCGTTGTCCAAACCCAAAGCCGAGCGACCGAGGGCCTACCGTCTTATCGACAATATAAGCTACGCCGACTACCGCCGTCTGCGCACATTCCCGTTTTTCTCAATCCGCAACAGAAACCGCAACGGACTGTCGGTGGAAAGCAAGATGCGCAGGGTCAACCCGTATGGCGATATGGCTCGCCGAAGCATAGGCGGTGTGGGGGCTACGGCACAATGCAAGGAGGTGCATGGCATATCAGGTCTTGAAAAGGCTCTTGACACGCTCCTTTACGGCAAAACCGGACTTTCGAAAAAGGTGCCTCTCACCAAGGGCATATATAACTGGACTGACATCCCTGCTGTGCCCGGCTACAATATACGCACAACGATAGACATAAAGATGCAGGACATTGTAGAGAACGAGCTTAACGATGTGCTGACATTCTGCAATGCGGACTGGGGAGTGGCTGTGCTTATGGATGTGGCTACGGGCGACATCAAGGCGATATCCAACCTTGAAAAGAATCCCAACGCCGACAATTATATCGAGGGCATGAACCGTGCGGTGCTCGGCTATGAGCCGGGGTCGGTGGTAAAGACACTGTCCATGATGATTGCGCTTGAGGACGGTGTGGTGAACGATCTTGACGAGGTGCTTGTCACCGGTCATTCATACGCCTACGCCGGGGGCAGACCCATAACCGATTCACACGGAGTGGGCTCGCTGACGGTGAAGGAAGTGATAGAGCGCTCAAGCAATATCGGAATGGCGAAAATCATAACCCGCAAATATGATTCCAATCCGGGGGGATTCTACTCGCGGCTGAAAGAAATTGGGTTTCTTGAGCCGATGCACACCGGAATTGCAGGTGAGAGTGTGCCGAGAGTGGACAGTGTGCCGAGCAACCGTGGCGGGCGCATAGCGCTGTCAAGGCAGTGTTACGGTTATGCCACCGAAATACCGCCGTTGTACACACTTTCAATTTACAATGCAATAGCCAACAACGGACGCTATGTGCGCCCGCGCCTTGTGAGCCGTCTTACCGGCGACGGGGTGGATTCCATAATGCCTGTTACATATATAAGAGACCGGATATGCAGCGAGACAAACGCCTCCAAGATGCGTGCCATGCTGACCGATGTGGTGTGGGGCGACCATGGCACCGGCAAGCGCCTGCGCAACGATTATGTGCGCATAGCCGGAAAAACCGGCACCTGCTACATGATTGAGGGTGGTGCGTACAACACTTCGAAGAAGCGTCTCGCTTTCTGTGGTTTCTTCCCTGCCGAAAACCCTAAGTACTCATGCATAGTGCTTACCTGCAACCCCAAGCAGAATGCCTTCGGTGCAGCCAGCACAAGCGGCGAAGTGCTGAAGAGCATTGCCTTGAAGCTGTATTCGAGAGGTATGCTCGACAACAGTTCCGACTATCGCGCCGAGCCTGCAAAGAACGACCCTCCGGTGCTTTATGCGACGGCATCTGCCGCAAAGGGCAAGAAAGTGGGCAAGAGTATCACTGCTAACGGAGTGCACAGGAGCATCGAACGCCCCTCGACCTCCCAGAAAGGGGTGCCGGGTGTGGTGGGCTATGGCTTGCGCGATGCGATAGCCACGCTTGAACGGGCGGGTTTCAATGTCGACTTCAAGGGGGCGGGTTATGTGTCCGCACAGTCGCCAGCTCCCGGAAAAGAGATTGCCGCCGGTTCGAAGGTGACACTGGTGCTAAGGGAATAAGACAATAAGTATCATCATAAGTAAGTATTCAAAAAATAATCATCATAATATATGAAACCACTCACCTCTCTGCTGTCAGCGATAACCGTTGAAGAGATTATAGGCAGAAAAGATGTCATGATAAGCTCCGTGGAGTGCGATTCCCGGAAAATAAAGCTCGGTTCGCTTTTTGTCGCCGTGCGCGGCACAAATGTGGACGGTCACAGGTTTATACCTATTGTCGCAGTAGGCGGTGTGGCGGCGATTGTCTGCGAGGAGCTTCCGGAGCGTCTGGAGTCGGGCATAACATATATAAAGGTGTCTGACTCTTCGGTAGCGCTTGGATTTCTTGCGTCGCGGTGGTATGACGACCCTTCGCGCAAGTTGTGTCTTGTGGGTGTCACCGGTACAAACGGCAAGACCACCACTGCGACCCTGCTTTATGAGATGGCGCGTCTCAACGGGTTCAAGGCGGGACTTCTGTCGACAGTGTGCAATTATGTGGACACCGAGGCGGTGCCTGCAGCGCAGACTACCCCCGACCCGCTGACTCTCAACGCCCTGCTTGCGCGCATGGTAGACGCCGGCTGCAAGTATGCCGCAATGGAAGTTAGCTCACACGCAGCCCACCAGCACCGCATTGCCGGACTTCATTTTGCCGGCGGGGTGTTCTCAAACCTCACCCGCGACCACCTTGACTATCACAAGACGGTGGATGCCTATCTTCAGGCAAAAAAATCATTTTTTGACAATCTGCCCGGCAGTGCTTTCGCCCTCACCAATATTGATGACAAGGTGGGCGAGGTGATGCTCCAGAACACCCGTGCCCGTCGATACACATACTCTCTCAGACAACCTGCCGATTTTTCGGGCAAAATCATAGAAAGCCGCCTTGACGGCACTCTGATGAGCTTCAACGGCAATGAGGTGGAGGTGTTGTTTACCGGCAAATTCAACGCGTATAATCTCACGGCGGTTTACGGCGCGTCTGTGCTAATGGGCTTTGAACCGGAAAAAGTGCTTGTGGATATGAGCCGTCTTGTTCCGGTGGCGGGCCGTTTCCAGACATTCCGTTCTGCCTCAGGCATAACGGCGGTGGTGGACTACGCCCATACTCCGGATGCTGTTGTGAATGTGCTGTCGGCAATACGCGAGGTTGTCGGCTCAGCCGGCAGAATAATAACCGTTGTGGGCGCCGGCGGCAACCGCGACAAAGGCAAGCGACCCATAATGGCGCGTGAGGCAGCCCTGAGAAGCGACCGCGTTATCCTCACCTCCGACAATCCGCGTGACGAGGAACCTGCCGAGATACTTCATGACATGGAGGCGGGGCTTGACGACACCACACGTCCTTCTGTGCTCAGCATAGTGGACCGCCGGGAGGCAATACGCACGGCTGTGGCTCTTGCCGCTCCGGGCGATGTGGTGCTGATTGCCGGCAAGGGACATGAGGACTATCAGGAGATTAAAGGAGTAAAGCATCATTTTGATGACCGTGAGGTCGTTGCAGAGGTGCTCAAAAGTGTATAATTTATTAAGGGATTAAAAAAGAATGTTGTACTATCTGTTTGATTATCTTTCGGATGTGGGATTTCCCGGAGCGAGGCTGATGGACTATATCACCTTCCGTTCCGGAGCGGCACTGCTGCTGTCGCTGTTCATAGCGTTGGTTTTCGGCCGCAAAATAATAGACCGTCTGCAGCTTATGCAGGTCGGCGAGATTATCCGCGACCTCGGGCTTGAGGGGCAGATGCAGAAAAAAGGCACACCAACCATGGGCGGTGTCATAATCATAATATCCATACTGGTGCCGTGTCTGCTTTTCGGCGACCTGTCCAACATATATATGATTCTGATGCTGATGTCCACCTTGTGGCTCGGCACGCTCGGCTTTATGGACGACTGGCTGAAAATCAAGCATCATAACAAGGACGGCATGAGCGGCAAGTTCAAGATTGTCGGGCAGGTGGGGCTTGGTCTCATAGTAGGTTTGTCCATGTACCTGAGCCCGGAGATAGTGATGCGCGAGAATGTGGAGAGCGTGGATGTTGAAAATTCGGAGCTGGTGGTGACGCACCGTCAGGAAGACATTAAAAGCGCGCAGACAACAATACCCTTTGTGAAGAACAACAACTTCGACTATTCTTACCTTACCGGCTGGATGGGCAGATACGCCGCCAACGGCGGGTGGATAGTGTTTGTGCTTGTGACCATTTTCGTTATAAGCGCCACATCCAACGGCGCCAATCTTACTGACGGGCTTGACGGTCTGTGTACCGGAGTTTCCGCCATAATTTGTGTTGCGCTGGCTATAATGGCTTATCTTGGCGGACACATCATATACTCGTCATACCTTAATATAATGTATATACCGGGCAGCTCAGAGCTGGTGGTGTTCATGGCGGCGTTTATTGGCGCGCTTGTCGGATTTTTGTGGTACAATGCCTATCCCGCCCAGGTGTTCATGGGCGATACTGGCAGTCTTACCATAGGAGGCATAATCGCGGTGTTTGCCATTCTCATACGCAAGGAGCTGCTGATTCCGATTCTTTGCGCGATTTTCTTCGTGGAGGATTTGTCGGTTATGCTTCAGGTGGCTTACTTCAAATACACCAAGAGGCGCACCGGAACGGGCAGGCGCATATTCAAGATGACCCCGCTGCACCACCATTTCCAGAAACCCGGCAACAGCGGCATCGATGCCATATTGCAGGCTCCCCTCAGGGCGGTGCCTGAGTCAAAGATAGTCACACGCTTCTGGATTATAGCCATATTTCTTGCGGCTGTGACATTTGTAACATTGAAAATAAGATAACACAATGCAGCATAATTCAGACAAAGCCCGTACTCTTGTAGTGCTTGGCGGCGGAGAAAGCGGCGTTGGCGCCGCGATATTAGGCAAGGAGAAAGGGATGAATGTGTTTCTTTCCGATTCCGGTACCATATCCCCTCGTTATCGTGCCATTCTTGACAAAGAGGGCATAGAGTGGGAGGAAGGGTGCCATTCGATGGACAAGATTCTGAGCGCCGACGAGGTTGTGAAGAGTCCCGGAATACCCCCGAACGTGCCGGTTATGAAAGCCATAGTGGAAAAGGGCATACCGGTGATTTCCGAAATAGAGTTTGCCGGTCGCTACACCGATGCCAAGATGGTTTGCATCACCGGCAGCAACGGCAAAACCACTACAACTCTGCTGACATACCATATCCTTAAGAATGCCGGTATTAATGTAGGGCTTGCCGGCAATGTGGGCAGAAGTCTCGCGCTTCAGGTGGCGCGCGAGCACCATGACGTCTATGTTATCGAGCTGTCGAGCTTCCAGCTTGAAAACATGTATGAGTTCAAAGCCAATATTGCTGTGCTGCTCAACATCACCCCCGACCATCTTGACCGCTACGACTACAAGATGGAGAACTATGTGAAAGCGAAATTCCGCATACTGCGCAATCTTACTCCGCAGGATGCGTTCATATACTGGCAGGACGACCCTGTGATACGCTCCCAGATGGACAGAATAGCCACCGAGGCTCGTCTGTTTCCGTTTTCCGAGCATGACGAGAACCAGACCCATGCCTATGTGGATGAGGATGACAGCGTAGTGTTTGACACTCCGGATACCTCGCTGAGGATGCCTAGGGCTGATTTGTCGCTCAACGGGCTCCACAACCTGTACAATTCAATGGCAGCGGGTCTGTCGGCGTGTCTTCTGGACATTAAGAAGGAGGATATCCGCAAGGCTCTCTCCGATTTCGAGGGGGTGGAGCACCGACTGGAGTTTGTGCGCGAGGTCAACGGAGTCAGGTACATCAATGATTCGAAGGCCACAAATGTCAACTCCTGTTGGTACGCGCTTGAGAGTATGCCCGAAAACACTGTGCTGATTCTCGGAGGCAAGGACAAGGGCAACGACTACACGGAGATTGAGCCGCTTGTGCGCGATAAAGTCAAGGCGATAGTGTGCATGGGCGCCGACAACTCCAAGCTGGAGGCATTTTTTGCAGGCAAGGTGCCTGAGCTGGTGTCCACCCATTCGCTCGAGGATGCGGTTGCCGCTTGCCGCAGGCTGTCGCAGCCCGGCGACACTGTGTTGCTTTCGCCATGCTGTGCGAGTTTTGACCTTTTCAAAAGCTATGAGGACCGTGGCAGCCGCTTCAAAGAGGCGGTGCGCGCAATTCCTGAAGATTAATCCTTTATACCGACAATACTTATGGAACCGATTGTAACACCACCGATTTCTGAGCCGGCGCAAGCCGCTGCCGAGGTCATGCCGCGCGAGCTGACCGAAAGCAAGCCCGACAAATACCTGTGGGGCATATACATAACAATCTGTCTTATATCGATTATAGAGCTTTACAGCGCTTCGTCACGCGAGGTGTCGTCGTCGGCGTTCGGCGTGTTCGGACCGGTTGTCCGTCACGCGTTCATGCTTGGCGCCGGATGCGGTCTTATATTCCTTTTGCAGAAAGTGCATTATCGTAAATTCATACCGTTCATACCAGTGATAGCGTTTGCCAGTGTGGTTATGATGCTGTATGTTATGTTTTTCGGCGAGATTGTAAACGGTGCGCGCCGCAGCTTCAGCCTCGCGGGAGTCACCATACAGCCTTCGGAGTTTCTCAAGCTGTCGTCGGCGCTCGTCATAGCCCTTATAATGTCACGCACCCAGATTCGCGGCGGCGTGAAAAACATCGGCATCACGGTATCTGCGATAATAGTGATGCTGTTTGGCGGGCTTCTGATTAAGCAGGGTATGACAAACACCATTCTTCTGATGTTCATAAGCCTGTCGATGATGGTCATCGGAGGTGTGGAATGGAAGAAGTTCATGATAGTGATAGCGGTGTATCTCGCCTGTGTGGGAGTGTTTTACACCATAACAAAAAACAGCGATGACGACGATGTGAACCGTACCTCGACCTGGACAGAGCGCCTGAGCCGATTCAAGGGCGACGGTCAGCCGAAATACATGCAGGAGATTGATGCCAAGAACCGGCAGGAGATGTACGCGTACATGGCTCAGGCAAACGGAGGCATATTCGGAGTGTTTCCCGGCAATTCGCGCGAAACCGCACGTCTGCCGCTGGCATTCTCCGACTTCATCTTCTCTATAATAGTCGAGGACATGGGGCTTGTGGGCGGTCTGCTGGTGCTGCTGTGCTATCTCGGATTGCTCGGCAGGGCAAGCGCCATTGCCTCTAAATGCTCAAGGGCGTTTCCCGCGCTGCTTGTAATCGGCATGGCGGTCATGGTTGCATTTCAGGCGCTGTTTCACATGGCTATCGTCACGGGATTCTTTCCTGTGTCAGGGCAGCCGCTGCCCCTTATATCAAAAGGCGGCACATCGATACTCACCACTTCCATTGCCATAGGGGTGATGCTGAGTGTGAGCCGCTATGCGGTGCGCAACGGCAAAAAACAGGACATCAAGAACGAAATGGATGTTTTGCCCGATGAAATGAGAGCAGAAAACCCGACACAACTTTAACCAACCTCTTAAAACTATGTCAGAACACAGACCTTTGAGAGTGCTTGTCAGCGGAGGCGGTACAGGCGGACATATCTTCCCCGCTCTGTCGATTGCCGACGCTCTGAAGCGCATGAATAAAGATACTGAAATACTTTTTGTCGGCGCGCAGGACCGCATGGAAATGGAAAAAGTGCCTGCCGCGGGCTATCCTATAGTCGGTCTTCCGGTTGCGGGATTCGACCGCAAGAGGCTGTGGCGCAACTTTGCAGTTCTTGTAAAGCTCGCCAAAAGTCTTGCAAAGGCGCGCAAGGTTGTGCGCGATTTCAAGCCCGATGTCGCTGTCGGGGTTGGAGGCTATGCGAGCGGGCCGGTGCTCAAGCAGGCGCAGAAATTAAATGTGCCCACCCTGCTGCAGGAGCAGAACTCTTATGCCGGGGTGACAAACAAGATGCTTGCGCGCAAGGCAAAGGCTATATGTACGGCTTACCCCGGAATGGAGCGGTTTTTCCCGAAGGAAGTGATACGTGTCACCGGCAACCCCGTTCGCGAGTCGCTTACATCGTGCTCATGCACCAGAGAGGAAGCGTGCGCCGCTTTCGGATTTGACCCGGGCAAACCGTTGCTGTTTGTCACCGGAGGCAGCCTCGGGGCAGGGACTATAAACAAGAGTGTCGAAGAAGCTATACCCGAATTTGAAAAAGCCGGAATCCAGGTGCTGTGGCAGACCGGCAAGATATACGCCGAAAGATGCGCCAAAGCGGCGGAGGGACATCCGTCGGTAAAGGCAATGCCGTTCATCGCCGATATGGCGGTAGCCTACCGGGCTGCCGATGTGGTTGTGGCGCGTGCTGGAGCCGGCACCATTTCAGAGATTGAGCTGCTTGGCAAACCGGCGGTTCTTGTGCCGTCGCCGAATGTGGCTGAGGACCATCAGCGCAAAAATGCCGAGGCGTTGACAAGCCGCGATGCCGCGGTAATGATTCTTGACGCCGAAGCGCCTGCCCGCCTCGGCAAAGAGGTTATAGCTCTTATGAAAGATAAAGAAAAACTTGAATCACTGGGCAGAAATGCCGCTGCGCTTGCCTGCGACGGGAGCGCCGACAAGATTGCCCGCATAGTATATAGTCTGGTAAAATGAAACCGAATGTATATTTTGTCGGAGCCGGAGGCATAGGAATGGCGGCGCTTGAGCGCTACCTTCTGGCAAAAGGCTGCAATGTGGCGGGCTATGACCGCACTCCGACCGACCTAACACGCGCGCTGGAAAGCGAGGGTGTTGACATGACATATTCCGGCGAGGCTGACGCGGTGCCTGAAAAGTTCCGCTCGCCCGACAGCACGCTGGTGGTCTACACCCCGGCGGTTCCCGAAGACTTGCCTCTGTTCAGATGGTTCAGAGACAACGGGTTTGAAGTGGTCAAGCGCGCAAAGCTGCTTGGCGAAATAACACGCATGAGCAAAAGCCTCTGTTTTGCCGGCACACACGGCAAAACAACTACCTCCTCCATGGCGGCGCACCTGCTTCACAGCGGCGCCACCGGCTGCAGCGCTTTTCTCGGAGGTGTGCTGCGCAACTACGGCACCAACTTTCTGCTAAGCGAATCTTCGCCTTATACGGTTATCGAGGCTGACGAGTACGACCGCTCGTTTCATCATCTGTCGCCGTTCATAGCCGTCATAACAGCCACCGACCCCGACCACCTTGATATATACGGCACCGAGGAGGCTTACCTTGAGAGCTTTGCTCATTTTACATCACTGATACAGCCTGGCGGCGCGCTGGTGATGCACACCGGTCTGAAAATGACTCCGCGAGTGGGCGAGGATGTGAGGGTGTACACCTACTCGCGTGACAGCGGTGATTTCCACGCGTCGCGCATACGTCGTGCGAACGGCACAATAATGTTCGATTTCGTCACCCCTGACGGTGTGATTGCCGATATAGAGCTTGGAGTGCCGGTTGAAATCAACATAGAAAATTCGGTGGCGGCTCTTGCCGCAGCATGGCTGGCAGGAGAAGCCGAGCCCGACACCGTGCGCCGCGCAATGGCATCGTTTATGGGACCCAAACGCCGTTTCGAGTACCATTTGCGTCAGCCCGGAGCCTCAGGCAAGGCTGTTATAGATGACTATGCCCATCATCCTGACGAACTTAAGGCATCGATTGCCTCGGTCAAGGCACTCTACCCCGAACGGCGGCTCACAGTGGCGTTTCAGCCGCACCTGTACTCCCGAACCCGTGATTTCGCGGAGCAGTTTGCACAAGCTCTGTCTCTGGCAGACTCCGTGATACTTCTTGACATATATCCGGCGAGAGAACTACCTATTCCCGGAGTGACATCACAAATCATATTCGACAGAATCACATGCCCCGACAAGGTGCTGATTAAGAAAGAAGATTTGACAGACACTATAAAAAAACGTAACTTTGAAATTCTTTTGACGGCGGGTGCGGGCGACATATGCAATTACCTGCCCGAAATAGTGGAAAATGCCAATAAGAACGGATGACACAGCAAAAAAGACATAAAAACCGCAAAAACCGCAGGCGCACTGCCATTCAGGCGCTTGTGGCGGTGTGTCTTGCGGTGTATCTGGTTGTGGCTCTGAGCGTGACAAACGGTGCCAGCGCGGACATAAGATGTACCGGGCTGAAAATCGCGGTAAACGATACCGCTTCGCTGAAGTTTGTGACCGCTGCCGAGCTGTCGCGCGAGCTCGGCACCCTGCCCGCAAACGCGCGAGGCATGAGGATAATGGATATAGACACCGACAGTATTGAACGGCTGCTCAATTCCATTGACAAGATTGAAAACGCTAATGCCGTGCGTCTGACAGACGGGTCTGTGCTTATAACCGTCGACCCTCTGCACCCCGTAGCCAGAGTGTTTGACTCCCATGGGTCCTATTATATCAACAGGAGCGGCAAACGAATATCGGCAGATGCGCGTTATCATATAGATGTGCCGGTGATTCAGGGCAATTTTTCCGATTCGGTGTTTCCTGCCGGAAAAGTGTTGCCGCTGGTCGACTATATTTCGCGCGACTCGCTGTGGAACTCGCTGGTGTCCATGATAAAAGTGGACTCCCACTCGGATATCCTGCTGGTTCCTATTGTCAGAGGTCAGGTGATAAACTTCGGTACGCCGGACAACTTCGACAGCAAGTTCATGCGTCTGCGCAGAATGTACTCCGAGGTCATGCCGGTGAAAGGGTGGAGCTATTACGACACCATTTCGGTGAAATGGAATGGGCAGATAGTGGCTACACGCCGACAGAAAAAGCTGCCGGCTCCTAAATATGCCGCCGATGAGGATAGCGAGACTCCCGACATAAACACCATGCTTGCAGGCGACAATGTGCAGCCGGGTCAGGTAAAGCCGGGCGTGAAGGCAAAAAACGACAAGCCGATACCTGCGGCGGTTAAGAAAACGAATTAAATTCTCCCACACAATAAAGTAATATGGACGACAAAACCATTATAGCCCTTGAGATAGGCAGCTCGAAAATCTGCGGTGCGGTCGGTACGGTTAGCCCCGACGGAGTTCTCACTGTCAAAATCGTAGAGGAAGAAGCTCTGATTGACTGCGTGCGCTACGGGCAGGTCAGCAACATCAAGGTGGCTGCCGGCTCGGTAGAGCGGATACTGCGTAAAATACAGAACAGGCTCGGCACCAGACGAGTGCAGTGCGTGTATGTAGGCATCGGAGGCAGGTCTCTCTCTTCGATTTCCGCCGAGGTGGAGCGCAAGATGCCGCCCGAAACCGAAGTCACAGCCGATTTGCTTGACCGCCTGAAGCTGGAGGTGCGCTCGGGAGTGGTCACGGAAAAGGACATTCTTGAGGTTGTGCCGAGAGAATATTTTATAGACAATTCACGCGCCGAGCATCCTGAAGGGATGTATTGCTCCGACATCCGCATGTGCGCCAATCTCATAACCTGCCGTCCGCAGCTCAAACGAAACATAGACCTCCTTGTCGATGACAAGCTCAACCTCAGAATAGCGGGCTATATTATCCGTCCTCTCGCCGAGGCTGATCTGGTGCTGACCACCGACGAGCGCCGTCTCGGCTGCATGATGGTTGACTTTGGCGCCGAAACAACAACAGTGGCTATATACAGGCAAGGCTCTTTGCAGTATCTTGCAACCCTGCCGCTCGGCTCGCGCAACATCACTCGCGACCTCACGACTCTGAACACTGTGGAAGAGGATGCCGAAGAAATCAAAAAGAGCAGAGGCTCTGCTGTAATCGGTGCCGAAAATGCCGAAATGTCTCTCTCTGAGGTGAACAACCTTGTGAGCCACAGGGCGGGAGAGATAATCGCCAATATCAAGGAGCAGATAAAATATGCCTCGCTCACCCCGGCGGAGCTTCCGGGCGGAGTAGTGCTTGTGGGCAGGGGAGCCATGCTGTCCGGGTTCAGCTCGCGTCTTGAAAAAGAACTCGGCATGAAGGTGCGCAGCGGCAGCTCCACATCCGCGCATGTGCGCATCGGCGACGGCCGCATACCCTCCGATGCGGTAGATATCATATCGCTTCTTCTCGCAGCATCACGAAATCCGGTGGAGTGTCTCACTCCGGAAGAAAAACCGGAACCGGAGGAAATAAACATTCCTGAACCTAAACACGAGCCGGCGGGGTCAAAGACCGGCACCGGAATAAAGTCATTTTGGGATAAGTTCAAGACGTTTGTCTCCAATGAAGGTGATGACGATGATTTCATCGATGACGACGAGTGACACTCACACACAATACACAACTCTTACCACACTACAATTATTAGAGGCATATGGAAGATTACGAACGGAACGCAATGGACTCTCTTGCAGAGGGCTTCGAGACATCCGCACAAAATAAAGCCAATCTCATCTATATTAAAGCGGTGGGTGTCGGCGGCGGCGGCAGCAATGCCGTCAACTATATGTACAAGCAAGGCATCAAAAATGTGGCGTTTGCCGTCGTCAACACCGACTGGCAGGCGCTCGAAACATCGCCTGTGCCCACAAAAGTGCTTATAGGCAACGGTCTCGGTGCCGGAAACAAACCAGAGATAGCAAGAGATGCAGCCGAAGAAGACATTGCAAAAATCGAGGCTCTTTTCGAGGACAACACCCACATGGTGTTCATCACAGCCACCCTCGGCGGCGGCACCGGCACCGGCGCCGGTCCGGTTGTGGCGAGAATAGCCAAGGAAAAAGGGCTTCTCACCATAGGTATCATCACAATACCGTTTTACTTTGAGGGTGACCGCAAGATTCTCAAAGCTATCGAGGGGCGCGCCGAAATGGCAAAGCATGTCGATGCGCTGCTGGTCATAAACAACGACCGGCTGATCGAGATATACGGCGACCTTGATTTCTTCAACGCTCTTTATAAATCTGACGAGACTCTTGCAACCGCGGCGCGCTCCATTTCGGAGATAATTACTTCCGAGGGACACATGAACCTGGACTTCCGCGATGTGGAGACAACGCTGCGCGACGGCGGTGCCGCCATTATCAGCACAGGATACGGCGAAGGAGAAAAGCGTGTCACCAAGGCCATTGAAAACGCGCTTGACTCGCCGCTGCTCAAAAACCGCAACATATTCAGCTCCAAAAAGCTGCTTTTCAATCTGTACTTCTCGGAACAGGCTGAAAAAAAGTTCCTTATGGGCGAAATGCAGGAATTCACCACCTTTGTCAAGACAATCGACAAGCGGGTGGATGTGATATGGGGCGCTTCTGTCGACAACACTCTCGGCGATTCAATCAAGGTAACTCTGCTTGCTTCCGGGTTTGAGGAGGATGAGGATGGTCTGGCTCCGGCACCCTATGCGTCAGACCCCGTTTCTCACGACAAAGCAAGGACTGTTGACCAGACCGACAGCCAGAATATACTGCGCAAGGAGTACGGCTCCAAGGTGGACTACTACAGCACAAACTACATCATACTGAAGCCGTTGCAGTTCGATGACGACTCGGTAATAGAGGTGCTTGAAAACAGCCCTGCGTACAACCGCGAGAAAAAAGTTGTGGAGAGTGTGCGCGGAGTCTCATCCTCTGCCGTTTCGCCTGCCCAGCCATCCGTATCCGACTCCCGTAACCCTTCGGGCGGAATGAATATCGTATTCTAAGAATCTGTTTCTAAGACTTTTGGTACTCGGTCGGCGACATCCCGGTGATATGCTTGAAGTATTTGCCGAAACTCGACTGATTGGAAAAGTTCAACTCATAAGCAATCTGCTGCACGTTCTTTCCGGAGAAGCGCAGCAGATTTTTTGCTTCAAGAATCACAAATTCGTCAATCCACTGTGCGGCGCTGCGTCCGGTAGCCTCTTTGACTATCAGTGACAGGTACTTGGGCGATATGAACAGTTTTGACGCATAGAAAGTCACCGAGCGTTCGGTCTGGTGATGCTTGTGCACCAGAGCCATGAAGTCTTTGACATAGTTTGACCGTCGAGAACGGGGTTCCTCGGCTGTCGCCACCTTGTGGCGCGATGTGAACTGGATAAGCTGGTATATCGACGCCGACACCAGGCAGCGCGATATGCTGCGCACACATTTCTCGTTGCTGTTGTGGCGGGTGTTGGAGTGTATCAGGTCGAAATAGCGCATCATCAGAGCCGTTTCCTCCTGGGTGAGCTGTAACACCGATGCGGGGGTGGGATTGAATTTTGTGGTGTTCAGCATATTCACGTCAAGGTTTATGTCGCGTAGAAAGTCAGGCGACACAATGAACACATAGCTGTCAAGGTTGTCCCAGTCGCCGTCTGTAACCTGTATCAGACAGTCGGGTCCAAGTACCGCCAACGAATTGGCGGTCAGGTGATATGTGGAAAGGTTGACCTCGATTGTAACGCTTCCGGATGTCACTATCGCAATCATTACACCCGACATGCGTGTTGGAGCGACAGACATTTCCGTGAGCGGACGCACGTTGGAAAATCTTGAAAAGAAATATTCCGATCCGAGTCGGCTGAATTCAGCCGAGTACTGTTCAAGCGCATCGGGCGTTATGGTAATATTTTCGAGCCTGTCCATATTTTTGTGTAGATTGGTTTATGGGGCGCAAATATAGAACTTTTTATTAATATTTGCCGCAAGTTTTGTATTGTAGGCATAAAAAATGCCTTAAATCTCCAATTTAATCTGCGCGCGGGCTTGCCAATGATTTATTTTCTTTACCTTTGCACCCGGATGAGCTTATGAATACAGTCAAAAAAATCCGGAAATCGTCTTTGTGGAGCATGCTGCTGAAATACGGTGTGCCCCTCCTTGTCACCGTAGGGCTGTGCTTTATGCTCTTTACCGGTGTAGACATTCGTGAGATGATTCGCATAGTGCGTTCCGACTGCAATTTTTTCTGGATAGCGGCGGGTCTGGCTCTCAGTGTTTTGTCTCATGTGGTGCGAGCCATGCGCTGGCGCATACAGCTTAAGGCGCTGGACATTAATCTGCCTCTGGGCATCATTGTGCTGTCGGTGTTCGGCACTTATGCCGTCAATCTCATTTTGCCGCGACTCGGCGAGCTGTGGCGCACAGGCTATATAGCCGAGCGGCAGAAGGCTCCGTTTTCCACGGTTTTCGGCTCTATGATATGCGACCGTCTGTCAGACACTCTTACCGTGTTTCTGCTTTTGCTCCTGACTCTCGGGGTGGCGCATCCGCAGATAATGGGTTATCTGCAGCAAAATCCCGACCTCTACCATAAACTTGAGGCGATAATCTCTTCGCCGTGGACATGGGTGGCGCTGCCGGCAGCGGTGGCTGTAGTGTGGGTGTTCTGTCGCATGAGTCCTGCAAACAGAATAATAGCGGGTGTAAAGCGGCTTGTCGCCGGAGTGTGGCAGGGCTTCGCCGTGATAGCGCGAATGAAAGGCAAACTCAAGTGGCTGGCTTACACGCTGCTGCTTTGGGGGTGCTATTTCTTTCAGCTCTATCTCGCCTTTTTCGCTTTTCCGGCAACGGCGCAGGTGGTGCACGACTACGGCATAACCGCTGTGCTTGTGTGCTTTGTGCTGTCAAGTATCTCGATGGCTGTGCCGTCAAACGGGGGCATAGGACCCTACCAGTGGGCTATAATATTCGGTCTCGGCATGTATGCCTCGAGAATACCGGAACTTACCAGAGAGTACGCCAGCTCGTTTGCGAACCTCGTCATGGGATGCAACACATTGCTGTTGATAGTGCTTGGTATAATCACATTTGTCCTTGTGTCGGCAGACAAGAGGCGTAATCATATCGATACAAAACAAGATACAATACACAACGGTTATGAGCATGGATGACCATAACGACTTTTTCCTTGAAGAGCAGACAGATAGCCCCGCCGCAGCTCCGGAGCCGGCTCCTGTGAGCCGGAGGGATGAGCCCGACGCGCCGCGTCCGCGCCGCCGTGTCCGCAAGTTTATGATTTGGACCGTGACAGTGGCGCTTGTGGTCGTTGCAGCGTTTTTTTATGTGCGCTATCTTAACCCCTACGCTGTAGAGGCGCGGGCTACCGGCTATGTGACATCTCTTGAGAAACAAGGCATTGTTTTCAAGACATTCGAAGGCTCTATTGCTACCGAATCCTACGCAGGCGATACTGCGAGAGTGCACACCCGCGACCTTGACTTCACTGTCCGAACAGACTCGCTTGCGTATCTTATCCAGAATCTCTCCACGCCCCCTGCCCGTAGGGTCACTCTGGTGTATGAGCGTTATTACGGCACGCTCCCATGGCGCGGCAGCTCAAAGAATGTCGTCACGGCAGTGATTCCTGACTGAACCTGCGCTCCGATTTTTTTTCACGAAATTTAATGAACCGCGTTGTGCTGTTTGTCGTGATGAATGTGTAAATTTGCAGCTTACAATTAAAATTTTACGCACATGTCAGAGATTAAATGCGTGGGAATACTCACTTCCGGCGGCGATGCTCCCGGAATGAATGCAGCAATTCGTGCCGTGACACGCTCGGCTATTTTCAGTGGATTTAAGGTAAAAGGCATATACAGAGGCTATAAGGGCTTGATTTCCGACGAGATAGTGGACTTTAAGACCCAGAATGTGTCAAACATAATACAGCTTGGCGGTACCATATTGAAAACGGCGCGTTGCCCGGAATTCGCCACCCCCGAGGGTCGTCAGCTCGCTTACGACAATATACGCCGTCACGGTATAGACGCGCTGGTGGTAATAGGCGGTGACGGTTCTTTGACCGGAGCACGTATATTTGCCAACGAATTCAACTTTCCGTGCATAGGTCTGCCCGGCACTATCGACAACGACCTTTACGGCACCGATACCACAATCGGCTACGACACAGCACTCAACACCATAATGGAGTGTGTCGACAAGATACGCGACACCGCCACAAGCCACGAGCGCCTGTTCTTTATCGAGGTCATGGGGCGTGATGCCGGCTTCCTTGCGCTCAACGGAGCCATAGCTTCCGGAGCCGAAGCGGCTATCATACCGGAGATTTCGACAGAGGTGGACCAGCTTGCCGAGCTTATTCAGAACGGCTTCCGCAAGAGCAAGAATTCTTCTATTGTTCTTGTGGCAGAGAGCCCTGTTACCGGAGGCGCAATGGGCATGGCTGAACGTGTCAAGAACGAGTATCCCGGCTATGATGTGCGTGTGTCTATTCTCGGACACCTGCAGCGCGGCGGTTCGCCGACAGCTCATGACCGCATCCTTGCTTCCCGTATGGGCGCGGCGGCTATTGACGCTCTTCTGGACGACCAGCGCAATGTGATGATTGGCATAACCAACGACAATATCGTGTATGTGCCCTTCTCAAAGGCTATCAAGAACGACAAGCCTATCAACCGCGCTCTTCTCGACACACTGCGCCGTCTGTCCATCTGATTGCCATGGCGTTGCCCGAGGGCTTTGCCCGCATGATAAAAAGCTACGGACAGCCTCAGTACGACAGGCTGCTGACCGCTCTTGCGGATTCGGCGCCTGAGGTATCGGTGAGGCTGAATCCTGAAAAATATCCATATTCGCTCCCGGTGCAGGATTCGGTGCCGTGGAGCGATTACGGTTATTATTTGCCTGAGCGTCCCGCGTTTACATTTGACCCGTTGATTCACCAGGGGGCGTATTATGTGCAGGATGCCTCGTCCATGTTCATTGCTCATGTGGCAAAATTCCTGTCCGGTTCCCGGCCCGTGCGCTGGCTTGACGCGTGTGCGGCTCCCGGAGGCAAGACCACTGCCGTGGTTTCTTCATTGCCGCAAGGGTCGGTGGTGGTCGCAAACGAGTTTGTGAGAACGAGGGCTGACATTCTTGCCGAGAATGTTGCGAAATGGGGCTATGGCGATGTGCGTGTCACCAACCGCGACACCGCCTGGTTCGGAGGTTTTGCCGGTGTGTTTGACATCATTGCGGCAGATGTGCCATGTTCCGGCGAGGGTATGATGCGCAAGGATGAGGAGGCGGTGGCGCAGTGGTCGCCGAAGCTGATTGAAACTTGCGTGGCTCGCCAGCAGACCATAATCTCCAATCTTTGGAACGCCCTGAAGCCGGGAGGGTACATGGTGTACAGCACCTGCACCTTCAACCGTCAGGAGAATGAGGAGATGGTAGACTGGATGCGGGCGAAATACGGAGCGGTTCCGGTTGCGGTGCCGCTCAGCGAGGAGTGGAATATACTGCCGGGTATAGACACAGACGCCCCCTGCTACAGGTTTGTGCCCGGAACGGTGCGGGGCGAGGGGCTTTTTATGGCGGTTGTGCGCAAACCGGATGATTCTGATGCCAGACAGAGAAATTTCGGGCGGTCAGCCTCGGGCAAGACTGTGCCGGAAGTGTCCGGCTGGCTGTCGCCGTCGGCGCAGGTGGAGGTCAGGGCGGACAAAGATGTGGCGGTGGCTCTGTCAACATCGCCGCTTGCTGTAGAAATGCCGGCGGAGATGCGCCCGCAATTCACGGTTGCCCGTCTGAAGGGTCGTGATTATGTGCCTGTTCAGCAGCTTGCGCTGAGCCTTGCCCTGAACAGGGATGTGTGGGGCGCGGTGGAGGTTGACAGGCTTACCGCGCTGGCGTATCTGCGCGCGGAGGCTCTCCGGCTGCCGTCAGGGCTGCCGCGGGGCATAGTGCTGCTGACATACTCCGGGCTGCCGCTCGGCTTTGTGAAAAATATTGGCAACCGCGCGAACAATCTCTATCCGGACGAATGGCGTATACGCTCATCGGTTCCGGCTCCATTGCCGCCGCTGCCCGAATTAAAATGAAATTGTGTAACTTTGCAGACAATATGAAAATGCGGTGTCGACTGATTGCAGGAGTATGCCTGGCGTGTGTTCTCGCGCTTGGCTTTTCCGCGTGCCGTATCAGTTACAAGCTGAATGGCGCGGCGCTGGACTATAATACCTACAAAACCATACAGATAGATAATTTTCCAATCCGTGCCGCTCTGGTGTACCCCCCGCTGCAACAGGTGTTTGAAAACAGGCTGCTGGATTATGTGACGCGTAACACCCGTCTGCAGACCACCGACAACCGCTCCGACCTCCAGCTTGAAGGTGAAATAACGGGCTATGCGCTGTCGCCGCAGGCTGTTACCGAAAACGCGCTTGCGTCAAAGACAAGGCTCACAATAACGGTGCGTGTCAAATACACCGACACCAAAAACGAAAAGAACGATATAGACCAGACATTTTCGGCGTATCGCGATTTTGACAGCTCGCAGATGCTCACGGAAGTGCAGGACCAGCTTTGCGAAGAGATATGCGATGAGCTGGTGCTACAGATATTCAACGCCACACTCGGCAACTGGTAAACAATAGCAACGTACTCATGGAGGATACCATTCTAACTAAATTTGCAGGCATGATAGGTACTGATGCCTGTCCGACCGAGCAGGAAGTCGCTTTTCTTGAGGCTGCGTACCCGTATTTTCTGTTGCCGGCGGCAATGAGGCTTGCCAATGCCAAAGATATGTCGGAGGAGGAAAGGCGGCACCTGGAGCGGCGGGTGGCGCTGGCATCCAATACCACGGACGCGCTGTTTCGTATTGTCGATCCTGACGGCAGGCTGCTGTCGGAGTTTTATCCGGAGCGGGACACCCCTTCCAAACCGTCGACAGACTCTGCAATAGACACGTTTCTCGAAACCTACGGCAAGTCGACTCCCGAGGAGGATGCCTTGCTCACCAGGCTGATATTCAACCCGGTGCCGGAGTATGCCGCCACACTTGTGACCGAAGACACTCCGACTGCGCAAAGTGAAGACCCGCAGGGTCAGGATGCTGTGCTTGACGCCTTTCTGAGCAAGTTTCCCCAAGAGCACAAAGACACTGCGGACGATACGCCAAAAGCGCCGCAGCCTCGTAAACAGAAAGCGGCAAAGGTGTCAGAGGACTCTCTGCTGAGCGAAAGCCTTGCAAAAATATACATCTCCAGAGGCAGGTATGACAAGGCTTACGAAATAATACACTCCTTAAGTTTGAATTTTCCAAAAAAAAGTATTTACTTTGCAGACCAATTGCGTTTCTTGCAGAAACTTATATTGAACAGTAAATATAAAGACAAAACAAATTAACTACCGGAAATATGTATGTAGTTCTTATCATTCTTACGCTCATCGCGGCAATACTCCTCATCGGAGTTGTGCTCATCCAGAAGTCAAAAGGCGGCGGTCTTTCGTCATCTTTCGCAGGTTCGAACCAGATTATGGGTGTAAGACGTACAAACAGCTTTATCGAGAAAGTAACCTGGATTCTTGCAGGTGCAATCTGCCTGTTTGCAGTAGTGTCGACTTTCTTCATGCCCAACGCACTCGGCGCTGACGGAAGCCGCGTGAAATCAACAACCCCTGTTCAGCAGCAGACCGGAGGCAACTATGATTCTCCCGTTTCTTTGGAAGATGTTCCTGCCGAAACAGCACCGGCTGCCGAAGCTGCTCCTGCGGAATAAAGGCTAAGGGCTTACCGGGAACGATTTACGGGAGGACGTGCGCAGCAACGCGCGCATCCTCCCTTTTTTCTTCTAACAAATGGGCTTTGCCGCGCGTTATTTCATATATGATTTAAGAAATAACCAAATAAAAAAGAATTATGGAAACTACCCGCCAAGCAAAAATATCAAGGCTTATACAGAAGGAGCTGAGTGAGATATTTCGCCAGCAGACCGCCAAAACTCGCGGAGTGATAGTGTCGGTGAGCAGCGTTGCTGTTTCGCCGGATTTGAGCATTGCAAAAGCGTATCTGTCTGTGTTTCCCAGCGACAAGGGCGCCGAGGTTATAGAGAGTATCCGCGCAAGCGCCAAAACAGTGCGCTATGAGCTTGCCCAAAGAGTGCGCTTTCAGCTGCGCAAAACTCCGGAGCTGTCGTTCTATCTGGATGACACTCTTGACTATATAGAAAACATCGACAACATTCTTAAAGCCGATGCCGAAAAGCACCCCGGAACCGGTGGCGAATCGGCTGAATAAACATATTATAACCGCATGGTAGCAGTCAGAATAGCTCTTCGTTACCTTTTTTCGCGCAAGAGTCACAATGCGGTAAACATAATATCCTGGATATCTGTTGCGGGAGTGGCGGTAGCTACTGCCGCAATTGTTTGTGTGCTGTCGGTGTTCAACGGGTTCTCGCATGTGACTATGTCGCGGCTCTCTGTAGTGGACCCCGACATAAAGATTGTGCCGGCTGCGGGAAAGTGTTTTGCCGACGGAGATTCGCTTGCTGCCGTGCTCGGCGCGTTGCCTGAGTTTGCCGCCGCGTTGCCGGTGGTCGAGGAGCGGGCGCTCGCTATATACGCCGGTCGTCAGCTGCCTGTGACTCTCAAGGGAGTGCCTGACAATTACCATGAGGTGTCAAGCATAGGCTCTACCGTGATTGACGGCGAATTAGCGTTTGAAGAGGGCGATTACGCGTGTGCCTCGCTCAGTGTAGGAGTAGCTGTGAGCCTCGGGGCGCATCCCGGTTACTACGACCCGCTTTTTCTCTACGCGCCCCGCAGAGAGGGCAGGGTGAATGTGGCAAACCCGACCGGCTCTTTCACAGCCGACACCTTGCTTGTGAGCGCGGTTTATGAGGTGGCGCAGACAGAGTATGACGCCGACCGGGCTGTAGTGCCGCTTGCCGTTGCCAGAAATCTTCTGAACTATTCGGCAGAGGCGACTGCAATAGAGCTGAAAATCGCTCCCGGAGTCGGTGAAGCCGATGCTGTAAAGGCTGCAAAAAGTGTAGTCGGCGGCTATGGAGCGGTGCAGACGCGCCTGATGCAGCAGGAGGAGTCGTTTCGTATGATTTCTGTAGAGAAGTGGCTGACTTTTGTAATGCTTGTGTTTATTCTTGTCATTGCATCGTTCAACATCATATCCACAATGTCAATGCTTATAATAGAGAAGCGTGACAACATTGCCACGCTAAAGGCTCTTGGCGCCACGAGTTCTATGGTGTCGGGTGTTTTTCTGTGGGAGGGGTGGCTTATTTCTCTTTTAGGCGGTGTAGCAGGTATAGTTGCCGGTGTGACGCTTTGTCTGGCGCAGCAGACATTCGGATTCATAAAGCTCGGAGGAGATCCGTCTCAGCTTAACATAACGGAGTATCCCGTAAGGCTGCTTGGCGGGGATATTGCCGCAGTGATGCTGCTTGTGGCGGGTGTCGGTTTTGTAATAGGTCTGATAGCCAGCCGGATTTCCGTAGCAAAGTCTCGTGAGGATGATGCTGCCTGACTGCCGGTTGGGAGTTCCTTAGAGTATGTTTGAATTTAACACGAAGATATATTCTGAATTTCTTTCTATCCCCTCAAAGGTCTTTTCGGGCGATTTCCGTCAAGTTTCATCGGTCACGATGCCCGCATCGCTCTCTCCTCAACTCACACAAATCTCTCCGAAAATCCTCTTTGGGTGAATAGAAGTGAAATTCAAACATACTCTTAGAAGTCGTTTCTGAAGGCTGCTGCAAGCCGCTGGCGCACCAGTTCCTGGTGGTCGGAGTCGCCGTAATTGGCAAAAGGGTATATTGAGATACCTCCTCTGGGGGTGAATAGCCCGATTACTTCGAGGTAGCGCGGGTTCATAAGCGCCACAAGGTCCTTCATTATTATGTTTATGCAGTCTTCGTGGAAGTCTCCGTGATTGCGGAAGCTGAACAGGTAGAGTTTCAGGCTCTTGCTCTCTACCATTCTTTCGCGGGGAATGTAGTTTATGATTATTCTGGCAAAGTCGGGCTGACCGGTCTTCGGGCAAAGCGATGTGAATTCGGGGCAGGTGAATGTGACGAGATATTCGTTGTCGGGGTGTTTGTTTACGAATGTCTCAAGTACCTGCGGAGAGTATTTGTCGGGATATTTTGTGGCGGTGTCGCCCAGCAGGCTCACGCCTTCGAGTTCTGTGTCGTTTCGCATCAGTTGTCGTTGTCTGTTAATGAAAAGTTTGCCATCTGAGAGTAGATGTTCATAATCCGTTGGGCGTAGTGGTCGTTGGCTGCCCATTTGCGGTTGAGGTCCGCCCATGTCGGTGCAATGCCTCTGGAAACAAGCGTAAACCTCGGGTCAATGAGTTTTTCGCCTTTAGGGAGGTTGTCGTGACATGCGTATGCGTACAAGTGCTGTATCTGTGCCTTGACTCCTTCTTCGACAGTTTTGAAAGCGTGCCCCTTTTTGCCGAGACGGGTCACTCCGAGACCACAGTAGTTGTGCTGGTCAGGCTTAACTGCCGTGCCTCCGGTGAACCGGAACCACCCTGTTTCAAGTATGGACTGGCAAAGGGCTATGTCTCCCCGTATGCCGTAAGCCGAGCCTATACGGTGAAACGCTTCGGCTATCTCTCTGGGAAAATCTTTGTTCTGGCTCTTGACGAAGAGGTACATCTGGTCGACATCGAGCATAGTTTCGCCCATAATGGACATGTTGATGTCAAATGTCGCAGAATATTGAGATTCGTTTTCTATTTCAGACGACATGACATCGAATATTATGTCCTCGGGAATGACGATTGTGTCAGTGGGGATGTTTCTGAGCGGCTTGTTTTTCTTTGCGGATGCGTCATAGCCGGTCAGAACGCAGCAAACACACATTATTATAATGCGTATTGTCTTCATTGCGTTTTATTCTTTAGCAGCGGGAGTTTCCTCGTCTGTTTCTCCTTTTTTGAATGTGTTTCGGAGGTCTCTGCCGAACAGAATCCAAGCGGCAGCCGCCATTACAGCGAGGAACGCGCAACCGACAATAATCATCATTTTGGAGGGCTTCGAAGGTGCCAGTGGCACTGTTGCCGGCTGCAGGATTGTGTAGACAGGTGTTATTTCCTGAACTTTTGCTTTTGCCATCTGCAGCTGTTGAGCTGTGGTGTTGTAGAGGTTGAAAGCAAGTTGCATTTCGTTTTGCAGGCGTTCCTCCTCGTTGCGCATGGAGCGGAGAATCACCCCTTGGTTTTTGTCCATGTAGGATGCGTAGCGCTGCTGTGCGGCGTAGTAGTCCTCGCGCGCCTCGTCGTTGAGCTTCTGTGCGTAGAGCATGTCGGCGCGCGCTTTATTGGTGCGGTAGTCGGTGACATATTCCTTCAGCCGTTCGGCTACGGTGTCGGCGAGCATTGCCGATACCATGGGGTCCTGCATTGTGACGCTAAGGGATATGATTGAGGTTTTGCCGTCCACATCCACGTTGACTCTGCCGGAGAGGGCGCCTACAATTCCGCTTTCTTCCGGGGTGAGGCGGAATGAGTCGGGCTTGCGGTTTTTCACTGCCTCGCTGTCTGAACCTGAAAAGAGCGACCTGATACCGCCTATGGCTTTGCCGGGCAGAGACATTACGGCGCTCCACCAAGGGGCGCTGAGGTCGTTGCTCACATAGTCCTTGACGCTTTTTGTCACGGTTGCGTCTGAGTTTGTGACCTTGACATCGAACAGCTCGAGGGTAAAGGGTATGGAGCTTACAATGTCCGGGTAGAGCTGAGGATTGACAGCGTCCTTTCCGGATGTGCCGGCAGGGGATATGCCCGCCATGGCAGCCAGTGCTCCGAGGTTGCCTGAAGACCCTCCTGACTGAGATGCCTCGGGGGCGAGCTTTATGACTGTGGTGTACTCCTTAGGTATGGATAACCCGATGACAATGCCGGCGATGATGCCAATGGCACCCCACCTGAGGATTGTTTTTCTTCCGCTCCATAGCTTGCGGGCGAGTTCTATCAGGTCAATTTCCTGTTCGGTGTCTTTGCCGGAGAGGTTTTCTTTGTTCAGGTCTTCCATAGAGGGTTTAGTTCTTGAAAATGGAGTATATTGTCGCAGCCATAGTGCCGATAGACGAGAATGAGCTTATATAGCCGAGTACCTGAGCCCAGTTGGTGCCTCCGTTCTTGGGCTTGGAGGGTATTATTATCTGGCATCCGGGTTCTATCGGCGAGCTGCTTTTTGCGCGTGCCACCATGCCGTTCATGTACACGATGAATGCCTTGCTTTTGCGTGCGCGTTCGCCATAGCCGCCTGCCTGGTCTATGTAGTAGCTGAGTTTCTTGCCCGGCTGGTAGCCTACCACGTTGGGGAACATCACGTCTCCTGAAATCTTGACTGTGCTGACTTCTTCAGGGATTACGAGTTTGTCGCCGTCCTTAAGAACCAGGTCATAGGAGCTGCCGGGGTTGGCAAGGGCTTTTTCGAGTTCGATACCTACGCTGTAGACATCTGACAGGTCGAGCTGATCCACGGATATGGAGTCTTCGGCAGTGTGAGTGGCAAGTCTCAGCGATTCGTCGCGGGCGGCTTTTTCATCATCGGTCATTTTGCGAAGGAGACGCGCGCCTTTCAGGTATGCGCCTTCCACAACGCCCCCCGCGCGGCGTATAATGTCGCTTATGCGCTCGTTACGGCGTTGCAGGGCGTATTGTCCGTCAAAGAGCACCTCACCCTCTACGGTGATAAGTCTTTGAGTCTGATAGCCGGGGCTTTTGCGCACCTCTACGATGTCGTAGGGCTTCAGCTCGAATTCAGGGTCGCCTTTAAGAACAAGACCGTTTTTGAGCGCGAAAGAGAATACTTCGGCGGTGTTTTCGGTCTGATTCATGCTTGAGGGGTCTATTATTCGGCGAGACACGTCGACACGGGTTGTGGACGCACCCTGCAGCAGACCGCCTGCCATTACAATAAGGTCCTCGATAGTAGTTCCTTTGGCATAGGGGTAGTCGCCGGGATTGGTGACCTGTCCGTTTATTGTGAGTTCGCCCTGGTCTAAAATCTCTTTGGCGCTTGCCACCACCAGCATGTCGTTGGGGCGCAGGATTATGTCGGCGGTGCGTCCGGCAAGAATGTCGGCAAGAGCCACGCCCTTTGCTTCGAGTTCCTGATTGTCGCCTTCACGATACAGAATGGCACGTGTGGCAAAGGCATCGTCGGCAAGACCTTCCGCCTGCCGCAGGATTTCGCGCAAGGTTGTTGTGCCGGGTGTAATGGCATACATGCCGGGGCGCGCCACCGAGCCGCGGAGTTCCACGCGGTTGAGGAACTTGTCGGTAACAACGCCTACGTTTACAATGTCTCCGTCTCTGAGGCGGTACGAGGTGAAGTCTGTGTTTTCGACATTGAAGATTTCGTTGTCCTTGCCGGTAGCTCTGTTCACCGTTACCATGTCGGTGTAGGCGTTGCCGGCAAATCCACCGGTGTATTCAAGGAGTTTGGCAAGAGTCTCGCCATCGGTCATCTCGTAGTACATGGGGCGTTTGACACTGCCTTCTATGTTGACAAGCTGTGCGTAGGGGGGCACTATGACGACATCGCCTTCCTGCAGGCGGATATTGCCGTTTTGTTTACCTCCGAACAGATAGTCGTATAGGTCTACGTTTACGAGGCGGTTGCCGTTGCGAATAATCACGATGTTTCGCAGAGTACCCACTTCGTTAATGCCTCCGGCGCGGTAAAGTGCGTTGAATACATTTGAGAACGGAGACAGACGGTATGACCCCGGCACATTGACTTCGCCCATGACGTTGACGAGAATGCTGCGTATCTGTCCGAGGTTTATGCTGACATCTGTCTCTTCATCGGCAACGCCGGCGTATTTCGAGGCGAAAGCCTGTCGCAGACGGTCGTTGGCTTCGGCTATTGTGAGTCCGTTCAGGAACACCGGTCCAATCTGCGATATGATAATGCTGCCTTCGGGTGAAATGTAGTCTCTTATCTGGTCCTCGCTCGCTCCCCAGATGTCTATGACCACTTCGTCGCCGGGACCGAGACGGTAGTCTGCCGGAGTCGCCATGTTTTCATTGGGTTCGAACGAGAGCGCTTTGTTGGTGAAGATGTCGTGTCCGAAAATTTTCTTTTTCGTTATGGTGTCGGGTTCTTCTATAGCGAGGGAGTCAGGCATCATTATGTCGAAGATGCTGCCCATTTTGGATATAGTCTGGTCGTCGGGTTCAAGGGCTTTGCGCAGTCTGCTTTCGCGGGTGCCTTCAAGTTTTTGCCCGGCGGTGCCGCTCTGTTTGGAGTTCTTGTTCTTTTTGCTGTCAGAAAATGTCTCGTCTGAGGAGTATTGTTCTTTCAGGCGTTCGACCTGCTCTTTGGTTACGCCCTTTGCCAGCAATTCTTTGCCAATCTGCTGTTCGGACTTGCCGACAGCACTTTGTCTTTTTATGTAATCGATTACCTGCTGGTCGGTCATCTTAGCCCATGATGCGAGCGCGGAAACAACAGCTGCGATTATCAGGAGGGTCCTGAAAAAGGGTCGTGACATAGTTTAAGTAAAAATGGGTTATGGGTTGAGTTTTTATTTTTCCGGTCAGTTATTTTGCATTTCTCTTTGTTTACGCTCGCGCACTTTGCGCAGGTGCGTGAGCCACACGTTGGTCAGAGTCCAGGCTACAATGTCAAGCAGCAGAAGGATGTTTGGCTCGATGTATCTGGAGAGGAGGATATTTGAAATGCTGAAAAATACAGCCGAGAATACAATGAGAGTCATGGCGAGGCGCTGGTTCATGCCAAGAGCAAGCAGCTTGTGGTGAATGTGGGTTTTGTCGGGCAGAAAGGGGTTGCCGTGGCGCATGATTCTGCGGAAAAACACGCGTACCACATCGAAACTCGGAATTATCAGCGGCGAAATAGCCAGAATGAGCGAGTTAGTGCGGAAGATCGGAAGCGATTCGGGAGCATATTGCAGCAGGGCAAGGGCAAGAAATACCAGAAACAGTCCTATGGTAAGACTGCCAGTGTCGCCCATGAATATTTTTTTGCGTTTTTCGGGGTTGCCGTAGACGTTGTAGTAGAAGAATTGTATAAGGACACCCACGCATGCGAATGAAATCATTGCGTATACCGGTTTGCCTATGAGCAGAAAGGCAATGCCGTATATTACGAACGCGGCTCCCGAGAGTCCGGAGGCGAGACCGTCAATGCCGTCAATGAGGTTTATGGCGTTTATTACATACACAACAATCAGCATTGTGAGCGGAATGCCGAGAAACGGGCTTATAGCGTGGAGTCCGAGCACACCGTGCATGTCGTGTATCCAAAGCCCTCCGCCAATCAGAAGAACGGCGCAGAATATCTGTATTATGAATTTGGCGCGGTATCTTACTCCTACCAGGTCGTCAGACATTCCGGTGAGGTACATTATGAGCAGGGCGCAGAATCCGAATGAGATGGCCTGGGCGTTTGTGCGCATCATGTATTCAATGTCCATGTCGCCCATAAGGTATGCGAAGCCGAGCAGCAGTGACACGGAGAAGCATATCACCGGAGTGAAGGCGATGCCTCCGAGCCGGGGCACTGTGCCGCGGTGTATTTTTCTTTCATCGGGTTCGTCAAAAAGTTTTCTGCGGAATGAAACGAGAAGAATCTGCGGAATGAGTATTCCAGCGAACAGGATGCTGAGCAGCATAGCCGCAATGGAGTTAATAACCCAGGATGTCATGGTAGCTTACAGATAAAGTTTTTGAAGGTGTGCCAAAAATGCTCCGGCGTCCGGAAACAGACGATTTCCGACCGTGTGTCTGTCCGGCAGCCGGCGGTGCGGGCTTAAGAAATGTGTCATAGCATCTTTTCAGGAGCATTGGCTTTGTTATAGTTGTGTTACACGCGGCAACCTATTCCCTGTCATTGATTGCCGAGCGGATTTGCAGTTCACTCAGGCGTTATATAGAAAATGTCCTTCCGCAAGTGTCTATTTTGCAAAGTTAAAATAAATGAATTTATTATGCAAATGTTTTTTTGCCTAAGAGCTATGCGTCAGCGGTTAAGCACTATCAGTATTTTTTCAGGCTGATGCGGGCGGCATCGCTTGCCATAACGAGGGACTTGGAAGACAGGTGTTCGATGGTGAATGTTGTCTGCCAGTTGTATATGCCCCATTTGTTAAGCGAGGTGTTGTCGGTGTTATACGGGAATTCAAAAGCGACCTGAGGGTATGAGTAGGTCATTATTCCGGTGGTGGCGATAGTGCCTTGTGTGAGGTTGACGGTGTGGAGATATATGTTTATGAACAGGTTATGAGGTTCGGTAATCTCTCCGTCTGCGAGGTTTTCAATGGATATGATGCGCCATTGCCCGTCAAGGTCGCCGTTGATGCCTCTTTTGGCACATGAGGCGGTCAGGATGCAAAGAATCGCAGCAAGGCACAGTGCCAGCGCTTTGTTGAGTATCATTTTTTTCATAGCCAGCCGGTTTTTTTGATTGATAGCATGGCACCGACGCTTGGCCCGAGCAGGGAGCCGCCGTCGGAACCCAGTGACAGGGTAGCGCTCCAGCCTTTAAGCCGAGAAGGTGCATAGGTTGTTTCGAGGAGGGTGTTGAAGTTGTGCATTATACGGGAGGTGGGTATGTCGTATGTGCCCCAGCTACGGGTGTATGAAAGCAATACTCTGTATTTTACCGATTTGGAGGGTTCGCCCTCGAATCCGAGGTGGTGACCTTTGAGGCGGTTGTGGCGGAATGCGATTATGTGGTCGTTGTTATAAATGGGGGATATGGCAAGCGGGTTGCCTATGCCCATGCCCCAGTGTTGCCAGCCTGTATAGAGGTAGTGGTTGTAGTATTGGTCGCGTCCGCTGACCTGTTCGGTAATCTCGGGAGTGTGATCCCAGTACACCGGGCCCGCCTGGTCTTTTGTGTACAGGTATTCGTACACTATTGTCGACAGGAAGGGGTTTTTCGGCAGCTTTGCCTCGACGCCGAGGAGCATGTCGCGCCAGGTGTATTCAAGAAACATCATGGAGTGGTCCTCGAAGTAGTGGTCGTAGTACACTTTCAGCGCCCAGTCGGCATCGCGCGGGGTCCAGTTGACGGCAAAATTCCAGTCGCCGACATGGTTGCCATACACATTTGCCTGCTCGGCATAGGGGGTGTCGCTGCCGCCCGAAGATGGAATTATTGCCTTGAGCCATTCTTTAATTCCTTGTGGCATATCGATGACTTTGTCGCCGGTAATCGATTTTCCTCCAAACTGCGCCGCCATCTGCAAGCCACCTTCTACCGACAGAGGAAACCCGTCGGGGTCGGCAATTTTCAGGAACCCGCCTTTTGAATGGAACAGTACTCCTTCAGTATGCTTTGAATCTTTCGCCGCGAAGTTTTTCTGCCACCTGCCGTCGGTGAATGCTCCGTAGGCAAAATAGCCTTTGACCGACAGCCACCCTTTTGTCAGCGGCACGGTGGTGTATTGCGGAATCTCTATCCGCGCCTGTGGAATTGGGCGGGCATTCGGTGAAAACAACAGATTGCCGCTTGACAGGCGGGGATTGGTGAAGCCTGATGTGAATTCTTTGCTTCCGACCGTCAGCCCGAGGCAACGGTAGCGCAGGTCGGCATAAAGTTGCTGAACTATGAAGGTGGAGGTGAAATTGTATGCTACCGCGAGGTCTACTCCGGCACCCCATGCAAAGCGTTTGCCGTTTTTGTCGGCTTCCTTGAACATCCCTGCTCTGAGGTATCCGTTGTTCTTTTTAACGGAAGAGAGTCCGAACCGGTTGTTGGCGAGCCAGAACGGGGTGTGTTCTCCTGAGCTGACAGAAGACATTGCTTCTACGGAGTAGCTGATGCTGTCGGGCATCGCTGTGGATGCGGCAGCAGGCAGAGAGGCAGTTGCTGTAAGGAGTAGAAGGGTCTTTATAAAACGCATGAATTATATTTGATTGATAGACATTTTATTCAAAGCATGTTAAGCTCATGCAGCGGTTAGTACGAAACCGGGGTGCAAAGGTACGCAAAATAACGGAGTAAATGAGCATTAAGAGGATAGAACTTCATGAGCATCACGGTGTCATAGTGCATCAGATAGTGCCGAAGTTCTTTCAAAAAGGGAGGGAAACATGGCTTGCGGGTGTCAAATAGCCGCCTGATTGGCATGTGTGTGAACAAAATGTGCCGGAGCTGTTTTTGTAATAGAGCAAAATGTTATAAATTTGTGCCGTTTACTAACATAAAATATGTGATATGCCATTAATACTGCCAAAGAGATATAAAAGAAAGCTGCTGCCTGAGACAACTGAGGTTGCAATAAAAATGATTAAGGACGAGTTTCAGCGCAGGCTTGCAGAAAATCTGAACCTTCGCAGGGTTACTGCTCCGCTGTTTGTGCTCAGCGGCACCGGTCTGAACGATGACCTGAACGGTGTTGAACGGGCTGTGGGGTTTCCGGTAAAGGCGCTTGGTGACCGGCGCGCGGAGGTGGTGCATTCGCTTGCTAAATGGAAACGGGTCAAGCTCGGAGCATACGATATAGCGCCGGGGTTCGGGCTTTATACCGACATGAATGCCATACGCGCGGATGAGGAGCTTGACAATCTTCATTCCATGTATGTTGACCAGTGGGACTGGGAGCAGACTATAAAAGAGTCGGACCGCACTCTTGAGTATTTAAAAGAGACGGTGCGCAGAATATACAATGCGCTCAAGCAGTGCGAACTGACGGTGTATCGTCATTTTCCGCACATAACCCCGCGATTGCCAGAGGAAATCACTTTTATACATGCCGAGGAGCTATTGCGCAAGTATCCGGGAATGACGGCGACAGAAAGAGAAACAGCCGCAGCCAAGGAGTATGGGGCTATATTCATAATAGGAATCGGAGCCCCTTTGAGTAACGGGGAGCCTCATGACGGGCGTGCTCCGGACTATGATGACTGGATTAGTCCCAACAGCGACGGCTATTCAGGACTTAACGGGGATATTGTGCTGTACGACAGTATTCTCGACCGGTCGTTTGAAATTTCGTCCATGGGGGTGAGGGTCAGTCCGGAGTCGCTGATGCGTCAGCTTGAGGCGCGCGGGTGTACAGACCGCTGCGGGTTGAATTTTCACAGGTCGTTGCTTGCCGGAGAGCTGCCGTATTCCATCGGAGGGGGCATCGGTCAGAGCCGCCTGTGTATGTTTCTATTGCAGAAAGCTCACATCGGCGAGGTGCAGGCGAGCATCTGGCCCGACGAGCAGATAGAGCGGTGCCGCGAGTGTGGCATAGAGCTTCTTTAAACGCAAGTGGCGCATAAATATACAGCCTCCCGACGGACCCGTCGGGAGGCTGTGTGCGTTTGATAGGATATATTATTCGGTGATGTAGTTGTATGCTTTCAGATTGGAAATGCGGCTGTTGAAGTTGCCGGTGTTTTGCAGAGGGAAAACGAGTGTCTGGAGATAGTACATCTTGTTTTTGCCTTCGTTGTGCCATTGTGTTATTTTGTCAAGGCTTTCGTATTTGCTGCCGTTGACCCACAGGGTTGTGCATTTGTTGTCGCCCGTGATTTTAATGTGGGCTTTTTCGCCTGGATATGGACGGAAGTTGAATGTGTTCAGGTAGCCGTCGCGAGCAAAGCCGAAAAGACCCTTGACGGGGTCGCTCAGGTAGAACACGGCGTCGGGCGAGCTGAATAGCACGGTGCCTTTGCCTTCCGGAGCGGCTTCTATGTCAAATTCCACAGTGTAGCCGTAGCCGAGCTCTTTTACAGGCAGAGTTGTGCCGGGAGCTACGGTTGCGGCTTCGTACACAAGGCTGTTCGGGGCGCCGACTTTGCCGAGCCGGTTTATGCCGGGCGCTTCGGAGATGATTGTGCGCTCCTTGTCAAAATCCTCGAACGGCACTGTGACATTTACACCGTCCCAGAGTTTCACGGACATTGTGGCAATCGAATGCATGATGCGGTGGTGGACATCCTGTACGGAAATGCCGTTTCCGACATGGTCGTTCCACACGGCGAAGTATCCTCCGACAATGGCGGGGTCTTTTTCTTCAAACTGAACGTTGCCGACGCGCGCCGGTGTCCAGTTGGCATAAAGCCACTCGTTGTTGAGATAGTCGTGGTAATAGCCGGCATTGGGCACTATGTAAACCATGCCGTCGGGAATGCTGTTGATTTTGAAGCCGAGTTTTACCATCTCCTTGGGGTCGGCATAGCCGTTGTACCAAGCGTCAAGCATGACACCTTCGGTTTTTACCGGAGTTTCGCCCGGCGCTGTGGAAAGAGAACCCCATACCCACGGTTTTTTGCCGTAGCTTTCAATGAGCCTGATGTAGTGGTCCATGAAAGAGCGAAATTTTTCCACGGTAGCTTTTTTGTTTTCAAAGCCGGCGTAGTCTTTGCCGAATTCGTCTGTGCCTATGTGAACATAGTCGTTGACAAACACAGGGTTGTCGCCTCCGATATACTCGTCAAAGAGCTGGTCGAGAAACGGCATTGTCTCTTCATTGAACAGGTTCAGGTGGTCTTGTCCGAACTCTTCGCTGCCGATGCCTTTTTTGTACTTGGCAAATGCGAGAGCATGTGCGGGTATGTCAATTTCGGGTACAATGTCGACGAATTCGCCTGCGGCGAAACGCTGAAAATCACGGAATTCATCCTTGGTATAGTATCCGTCGCGTGCGGTAAGCCCCGGAAATCTTGTGCTTTCGAGGCGGAAAGCAGAGTAGGTTTTGTCCCAGTCGTTGCCGAAGTAGTATGGAAATCCGTTGTCGTTAAGGTGTATTCTGAGAGAGTTCATTTTGTAGTACGCCAGAACTTTCACGAGGTCTCTGAGATAGCTCATGGGAAAGAATTTGCGGCCTACATCCATAGACAGTCCGCGGAGTGCGTAGTCGGGCCAGTCGGTGATTTTGCCGCATGGCACAGATCTGTCGGCAGACTGTTCCGAAATCTGCAGCAGTGTTCTGGTTGCCCAGAAAGCGCCGGTTTTTTCGGGGGCGGTCACTGTTACCCTGTCGCTGATTTCAATCGAGTAGCCTTCGTTTCCGAGCTTTTTGTCGGCTTTCAGTGCGAAGTGGAAGTTGCCTTTGGCACTTTTGCCCACTTTTACGGGGAGTGCAGTGCCAAACATGGCTTTGTAGTCGTCGGCAAATGCTCCGGCTATTTTTAAAAGAGAGGAGTCGGCAACCGTGATAGCCGTGTTTGTGGGGTTTGGAGTGAAAGAGCCTTTCGCTCCGGTCCATTGGCGCAGCTCGGGTACTACGAACGGCTTGGGATTTGCCCCCACAGCCGGGTTGGCTGAAAAGGCGAAGCTGATAAGAATCAGCGAAACGAAAACTGTTGCAAGTCTGCTCATTTTAAGTATTTGTATGTGGTTAGTGATTCAAGGTAGTTAATCTTCCGTTTTCGGATTGTCTTCAAGCCGTATGAGTTCAAGCCTTGTGGCGCTGCCTTTTTCAATGGTAAAGGTTTTGCCGTTGATTTCTATGCGGTCGCCTTCGGCGGGTATTTCGCCAACGTGGTGTAGTATGTATCCGGCAAGGGTTTGGTAATCATCGTCTTCGGGAATGTCTATGTGGAATGATTCTCTGAGGTTTTCAATTTCCACTCGTCCTGAACACTCGTAAATGCCCGGTTTCACCTCGCGTACCATTGGGCGGCTGTTGTCATGTTCGTCCTGGATGTCTCCGAAAATTTCCTCGACAAGGTCTTCGAGAGTAACAAGCCCTGCAGTGCCTCCGAATTCGTCAACGACCACCGCCATGCTGCGCTTTTCAGCGAGCAGGCGTCGCATGAGTTTGTTTGCAAGCAGGGTTTCGGGCGCGAATATAACGGGCTTGAGATGTTCTTTCCAGTCGCTCTCGGGTACAAACAGCTCGCTTACATGAATATAGCCAAGCACATTGTCTATATCGCCGCTGTAAACCACAATTTTGCTTCTGCCCGATGATGTGAACAGGTCGCTGAGTTCCTGGCGGGAGGTTGTGTCGATATTTACCGCCACAACTTCGTTGCGGGGCAGCATGCAGTCGCGGATGTGTGTTGAGGAGAAATCGAGTGCGTTATGGAAAATCTTCACTTCGTTTTCAACCGGGGTCTTTGCCGGGTTCACCTCGTCAATGGTGCGGTCAAGGTAGCTGTTAAGGTCTCCGACTGAAAGCATGCCGCCTTTCTGGTTGCCTGACTTTATGCCGAAAAGTTTCATCAGCACCTTTGACAGCCAGGTGGTAAAGAGAGACACGGGATATAGTGCGAGGTAGAACAGGTATATCGGCAATGCGAATACTTTTAGTGAAATATTGGGGTTGATGCGGAATATGGATTTCGGAAAAAACTCGCCTGTGAGCAGTATAATGCCGGTGGAGATGAGGGTGGACAGAATCAGAACCACCGCCTGGTTGAAGTGGTAGGATTCGAGCCACGGTTCCAGGACGGCTGCCGCTCCCATGCCGTATATTACGAGCATTATGTTGTTGCCTACCAGTATTGTGGAGATAAAGAAGTCGGAATCGCGGTAGAACCGGGAGATGATAGTGTTTACAAACCCGCCTTTCTTGACATCAAGCTCAACCCTGACGCGGTCGGCTGTGACATAGGCTATTTCGGTGCCCGAGAACAGGGCGGAGAACACCAGAGCTATTATGGCGAGAATCAGTATTGACATTGTTATTGGTTGGGTTGTCGTGTTGTTTTGCGTGGACGCGGTTGCCGCATTGCGGTGCGGGAGGAGTCAGCATTGACAGAGGTCGAGTCGGACAGCTCCGGTGCAGATGCCTGAACAGCGGCGGAGTCTGCACCTGCTCCGGCGTTGCTGCGGTTTACAGGCAGTATGGCGCTGACATTCTTTACATAAAAGTCGGTCATTGTTTCGTTTGAAACAAAGCCGTAGCCTTCCATTATGCGGTCGGAACGTATAATCTGAATGAATGAATCGGAGTAGACCGACTGTTTGCGCTGGTCCCAGAACAGTTGCTCGGTAAGGAATTTTTCTCCGGCAAGGTTCACAACAGCCACATGACCGTCGAGTATCCACAACTGTTTATTTTTGAGGTAGGTGGCGGAGTCGCAGTCAACAGTCGCCTCTTTGTTGAAAAAGTTGTCAAAGCGTTCGAGGTGGAGTGTCCTGGGAAAAATCCAGAAGGGTTCTTTTGCCTCGTCGTAGACAAGCCACAGGGGAGCCTCGACTCTGTAACGGGTTATTCCGGAGTCGGAAATCAGAGTGCTTACATTGCGGGTCAGCATTGTGGGGGTGAGCTCGGGGTCGACATTTGCGGCATAGACCTTGTTGTCATCGTCTGAACATGATGACAGGTGGACGGCACACACCATAAGCAGCATTGCCGCGAATATCGGTAATGCCCGCAGTTGAACGGTGCTCTGAGAAACCCTGTCAGGCATTCGTCATCAATCGATTTTGCGCTTGAAGAACCATAGCTCGTTGAAGTTTACTCCCAGAGTTATGGAGAAATATTTTTCCTGAAGGAGCGGGTTAGGTGTAGCCTGGCGGTTTTTGTATTCAAAGCCGAGGTTTATGATTGTCTTGGTGGACATGGTCGGAAATCCGAAGCCGCAGCTCAGCCCGTATTCGCGTACATTGTTTGAGCCGACAGTCATATAGTCGCGGTTGTAATATCCGCCGAGCCGGTATGTCACGAGGCTGAAGTAGTTGCCTCGGTCTTTCGGACGCCATTCGCCGCCGACACCTATTTTCCAGCGGTCGGCAAATTTTGTTGCCGGGAAGTCAGCCATTTTTGCGAATTTCACTTTGCTCCAGGGCTGGTAAGTTACGTCGGCTTCCACCATCCAGCGTGAGCCGTGGCGCAGGTTCACACCTGCACCCCAGGTGTCGGGCAGTGAGAAGTTGCCGCGTAGGCGCATGCTCTGTACTGTGTCGGGTTTTTCGTTGGAAGTCACGTCGTATTTTATCACTCTCGCATTTCCGAGCAAGTCTTTGCCGGGGGTGTATACCACGCCGAAACCGAGGGTGTAGTCCCGGTTTATGTCGAGGGTGTACTGGAGTCCGGCGGAGAAATGCCAGTCGCGCACTTCAATTTCCTGCTCGAAAAGAGATGTCGAACCGGTGGAAGTATAGGCGTAGATGTCGTTTATGTTGTTGCCGAAAAGGTACGAGAAGTTGAAACCGGCGCTGAAACCTTTGAATATGTTGCCGCTGAGTCCGACATATAGCTGGTTAAGCCCTCCGGAACCCTGATGGGAGTTGGTGCCGTTTTTGATTTCGCTGCCGAACGCATAGCCTACAGAGGAGTAGGGCAGCAGTCCGACACTGGCTCCTATGCGTTTGCTCAGAGGAAATTGCATGGTGACATAGTCAAGACCTCCGCCTTTCTGACTAAGAGAGGATCCCTCTTCCTTTGAGTTTATGAAAGAAGCGTCGACACCCATGTCGAAAAGAAATGTCAGGGAGTCTATTCTGGAATATGACGCCGGGTTCATAGCGTTAATCTGCCTTCCGGATGTCATTGCGTATCCGATGCCGCCCATCTGGCGTTGGGCTGAAGTGGCGTTGTCGCGCAACAGTCCGTAGCCGAATCGTGAGTATGGGCTTGATGTCTGCTGAGCAACTGCTGCAGTCACCGATATAACTGCGATTATTACGGATAAAATTCTATTTTGTCTCATTGTATAATAATATTCTGTTTAATCCTTTGCTTGCGAGGTCGGGTTCCACGACAATCTCGAAATCGCAAAGTCCGCTGAGCTGGTTTGCCCAGCCTCCGGTCATGACCACGAGGGTGTCGTTGCCCAGCCTTGCGCGGTAGTAGGATATGGCTCCCACTATGCCGTAAATGGCTCCGAGAATCATTGCCGAAGTAGTGTCGTAGCCCATGAAGGTGTCGTATTTGAGCTCGCGCGGCACTTCTACCTGCGGCAATCTTTTAGTGAAACGGTGCAGCGCGTCGAGTCTCATTCTCATGCCCGGAGCTATGTTGCCACCTCTGAAATGCCCGTCGGCAGAGACCACGTCGTAGGTCACTGCTGTTCCGGCATCTACAACAAGCATGTTTTTGCCGGGGTGGTTTGCCCACGCTCCGACGGCGGCAGCGATTCTATCGGTGCCGAGTGTGCACGGGGTACGGTAGTCGATGGCTATGGGTAGCGGGGTGGCGTTGGTGAGCCTTGACACTCTGTGGGCGAGGTGGGTGATACCGTTGACAATCTCGTCGCCCGGAGTGGCTACAGAGCAATATATCGCCGCGTCCGCAACGCCATGCTTTGCCATGAAGCACTCGATTTTGTCAACAGAAAGGCTCGGCTCGATCAAAAGATCCAGCAGTGCGTCGTTGCGCCACAGAGCCAGCTTAGCCGCTGTGTTGCCCTGGTCTATCGTTAGATATAGTGCCATTTTACGCCGCAAAGGTACACAAAAAATAGAATTTGGCAATCATCTTTTGCCTGAACCGTTGTGGGCGGCTTCGCGTGCTTTGGGTATCATTATGGAGGCATAAGCCTCAATGACCCCTCCGGCGAGTGTGAAAGCCATCCAGTCCATGGCTCCACCGTTTTTGTAAAACATAAAGAATGCGCCGGCGCAGAATATCACGCCTGCCCATACTTCTATGCGGTACAGCCGGCGCACACGCAGGTTGTCGCTCGGGCAGGGGTTGAAGAGCCGTCCGATGAATACCGACAGGGCGCCGGCGGCATACAGGTATCTGAACACATCGCCCTGAAATCTGAACAGGGGCATGGCTGTGGCTGTAAGGATGAGCAGCAGCCCGGCGACTGCGAGCCATTTCGCCCACGGGCGTGAGGCGGAGGGGTGCGGGTTGTTTGTCTGTTGTTTCATTCTACTATATAAATGTCCTCGTTCTGCCGCTGCATGTGGTATTGCTCGCGTACAATGCGTTCCATTGTTTCGGGGTCGGTGCGCAGCAGCCGGTTCAGGTTTTCGTAATAGGTTATGGAGTCATTGCACTCTATGATTTGAGCGCGCAGTCTGTCGGCTTCCTGCTGGTACCGGTAGTAGTCTATTATGGAGTTGTCGCCGAAAAACATTATATAGGTAAGGATTCCTACCATTAACAGGAAACTCAGCCTTATGTATCTTCGGCTCCACCTTGCAAATTTAATTAACCTTGAGTCCATGGGGGCAAAATTAGTGAAAATATTGAATTATTTTGTACTTTTGTAATCACACACTAAAGTTATAGTCACAACTATGCAGTCATACCAAGTTTCGGCGCGAAAATACAGACCGGCGACGTTTGATTCGGTGGTGGGGCAGAAGGCTCTCACCGCCACTCTCAAAAACGCCGTGGCAACGGGGCGGCTTGCACATTCCTATCTGTTTTGCGGATCAAGGGGTGTGGGCAAAACCTCCTGTGCGCGAATTTTTGCCAAGACCATAAATTGCGAGCACCGCACTCCGGACGGAGAGGCTTGTAACGAGTGTCCCTCCTGCAAGGCATTCAATGCCGGTACCTCATTGAATATACTCGAACTCGACGCGGCTTCGAACAACGGAGTCGACGCGATACGCGAGCTTGTGGACCAGGTGCAGGTGCCGCCGGCAAACGGCAGGTACAGAGTGTTTATAGTCGATGAGGTGCACATGCTGTCGTCCGGAGCGTTCAATGCGTTTCTTAAAACCCTTGAAGAGCCTCCGAAGCATGTCATATTCATTCTTGCCACAACCGAGAAGCACAAGATAATCCCCACTATTCTGTCTCGATGCCAGATTTATGACTTCCACAGGATAACCATTCCCGACATGATAGCGCATCTGGCGTATGTGGCGGGTCAGGAAGGGATTAACGCCGAAGAGGCGGCGCTGAACATAATAGCGCGGAAGGCAGACGGCGCAATGCGCGACGCTCTTTCTATCTTTGACCAGGTGGCGGCTTCGTGTGCCGGAAACATAACCTACAAGGCGGCGATAGACACGCTCAATGTGCTCGACTATGAGTATTACAACAAGCTGCTTGAGGCTTTTCTTGCCGGAGACGTGTTCTCGACGTGGCTTATATATAAGGAGATTCGCGATGCGGGGTTTGACTCGCAGTTCTTTATAAACGGTCTCGCCTCGTATCTGCGCGACCTTATGGCGGCGTCGGACCCAGCCACTCTGAATCTGATAGAGGCAGGTGACGAGGCTAAAGCCGCAATGGGAGCCATCGCGGCAAAATGTACGCCGGGGTTCCTGTTCTGGGCAATGAATCTTTGCAACGAGGCAGACCTGAACTATCGGACGGCAAGCGGCAAACAATTTCTGATAGAGCTGACGCTCGCAAAAATATGCCAATCACTCAGCCCCTCCCCTAAAGGCAGCAACGGAGAGGGGCGGTTAAAACCAATAGACGCTGCAAAATCTGCTGTAAAGCAAACAGAGAATAGTCCGGCAACGGTTGCCGGTGCCGCCGAATCTCCGCGTCAGGAAACTTCGGAAGCCAAGGCGCCTGCCGTTGCTGTGTCTGCGCCGCGACAGGCAGCCGCGCCGCGGGCAACAACCTCGTTGCGTACTCCGAGAGTGTCACTTCGCTCCGGGCTGATAAAGGACAAGCCCGCGTCGGGTATGTCCGGCGCAGAGGGTGCGACCAAGCGCGCCAAGCTGTTCTCGTCTGCCGAGTTCGAGGCGGCGTGGAACGCGTATATCGAGGCTAATCCGACGGAGCGTATCATAGTGAACACAATGCGTACCTCTGTGCCGGTTACTACCGACAGTGTACACTTCACAGTTGAGGTTACCAACGAAATGCAGCAGGAACTCATGGTTCAGAAAATGCCCGAAATAACGACATGGCTGCGTAACCGGTTGGAAAACGACCATATAGAAATCCGGGTGTCGGTGTCTGAGTCGGAAGACGGTCAGCGCTATACGCTTAATGACCGTGAATTGCTCGGCAAGCTGGTGGAAGAAACCCCGTTTGTCGGAGAATTTATCAAAAAACTTAAATTGAAGTTAAGTTAGAAACACACTTATGCACTTACATATTTTACATTGCTTTATGAAAAAATTGATTATTGCCGGAGCTGTGGTTTGTTGCATTGTCGCAGGCATTTCATGCTCCGGTGGATTGGAGGACCGGTGTGACGCCAATATACGCGAGGCTGAAATGGCTTTGGTGCAGGGCGATATGCGCGCGGCGGAAAGTGTTGCCAATCATATTATGGGCAGCGCCGATACCGTAGGGCTGACTCCGAGACAGCTTTGCCGCCTGTCGCTTATATATATGCAGCTTTCCGATTCTGCCGACCAAGGCGAGCGTGTCACACTCGCGGCAGATTGCTACCGCAGGGCATACAATGCGAATGCGGACAGCGCGGCGGCGTTTTATGCCAATGTGGCACCGGAGCAGATACCATACGCGGTTATGCTGTCCACATTGGTGCACTCGCAGGATATACCCGCTGACTCATTGCGTCTTGATGAATAAATTTACCTATATGATACTCTGAATTTATGGACTGGCAGGAACAGCTTGGCAGCCTTCGGGCATCGCTGCCCGAGGGCGAGGAGATAGAGCAGCCGCAGCAGGAACCGCTTCAGGAGAAAATGCCGTTGCTTGACATTGTTTTTGAGCGCAAAGGGCGGTGTGGCAAGTCAGCCACAATCATATGTGGCTTTGAGTGTGAGGAATCGCGCATAAAGGAGATTGCCTCGCATCTCAAAAAGTCGCTTGCTACCGGCGGTTCTGTGCGCGGAGGCGAAATTCTTGTGCAGGGCGACCGTCGGCAGGATGTACTCGCCGCTCTGTCAAAGCTGGGGCTGAAGGCGCGGATAATTTAAAGTCAGCAATACACACAGCTATGCTCTCTATATACAAGGCATCTGCCGGTTCGGGCAAAACGTTCACTCTGGCGTATGAGTATGTCAGACTGTTGCTCGGTGAAAAAAACAACACTACCGGAAAGTATTCGCTGAGAAAGAGTGCCGATGCGGCTCATCGTCACATTCTTGCGATTACCTTTACCAACAAGGCTACGGAAGTGATGAAGAGCCGTATAATAGAGGAGCTTGCCAGGCTTGCCGGTATGGGCGGCGGCAGGTCGGACTATAGAGAGATGCTGTTGAAAGATTTCGGCTGCGAGGCAGAGGAACTGACAGTGCTTGCCCGCAAAACACTGCATCAGCTGCTGTTTGACTTCAATTACTTCAATGTCAGCACTATCGACTCTTTCTTTCAGACCATACTGCGTACCTTTGCCCGGGAGGCGGAGCTGTCGGGTGACTATGTGCTGAGTGTAAAGGGCGATGATGTCATGGCGGAGAGTGTACACCGCTTTTTTGATTCGCTGAGTCATAATAGCGGTGACAAATCGATAAACCGTCTTATTCACAGCATCACCCGCTTTTTGGTAGAGGAGTTTTACGGAGGCAAATCCGTTATGCTGTTTAACCGGGAGGCGGGGCTGTATGAGAGTTTCCTGAAAACTGTGTTGAAGCTGAGCAGCGAGAAATTCATAAAATCGTTTGACGAGTTCAGGGAGTTTTTTAACGACCCGGAAAAGATAGAGCGCTTTGAAACCGCACTCGCATCGCGCATCAGCCTTTTGAGAAGCAATGTCATAAAGGAGGCGAAAACAGCACTGCGAGAGATAGAGAAACTGCCCGACATATATAACGACAAGAAAAGCGGCGAGATGAAAAAGCCGCTTAAGGCAGACCTTATAAAGTGTATAGGCACTCTTGCCGCTGTTGGAGAAGTGGAGGGCAAGACGGTTGCGAATATCGTTGAAAAGGGAGTGGCTTCATTTTATTATGCCGGTTGCCGTGGCTATATGGAGGCATCGCCGGCTCCCGAATGCGAGGTGGCGGTGACGCGAGCCGCCGAGGCTGCGCTCGAACAGGCGGCGGAGGCTCCGTTGCTGAAAGAGGTACGCACCAATCTTTTCTATCTCACCATGATGGCTCATGTGCACCGCTATATGGAGGAGTATCGCAAGGATAACAACGCATTGCTGCTATCCGATACTAATGCGATTGTCCACAGCATAATAGCCGGAGACGACACACCTTTTATATATGAGCGTCTGGGGCTGCAGCTTGACCATTATCTTATCGACGAGTTTCAGGACACCTCGCGCATGCAGTGGCAAAACCTATTGCCGCTTGTCAGGGAGGGGCTGTCAAGAAACAGGGACTCGCTGGTAATCGGCGATGAGAAACAGTGCATATACCGGTTCAGAAACTCCGACCCGACTCTGTTGCAGCATGAGGTGGAGCAGGAGTTTGCCGACGAATGTCGCGTAAAAGGCGCGGAGCCTCACGAGAATACCAACTGGCGCAGCAGTGCTGATGTGATAGATTTCAACAACAGACTGTTTTCTGCCATAGCGGGAGCCAATGGGGCAGAGGAGATATACTCCAACGTGTGTCAGCAGGTTTCTCCGAAACACAAGAATCACAGGGGGTATGTGTGCTTTACCCCGGTCGAGGCATCAAGAAAAGATGATTATGCCGAGCAGGTGCTTGAACGGCTTGCGGATGATATAGACCGTCAGCTTGAAGCAGGATACAACCCGAGTGAAATAGCGGTACTTACGCGAAACAATGGCGAGGGCAGGGCTATAATAACATATCTCATAGACCGTCAGCGGGAGTCCGGGCACCGGTACAATGTGGTGTCCGACGAGCTTATGCGCGTGTCCCAGTCGCCGGCAGTGAGCCTGATAGTCAATACCCTGAGGAGCCTTGCTTATCCCGGCGCCGCAGGCGGGCAGGAGAAGAAGTACAAGACTCGCCGCGATACCATGGCTATGATATCTCGCTATGAGCTGTCTCTTCACAACGGCTGTTCAGCATCGGAGGCAATGGATGCCGCTGTGAGCGGCGCCGGATTGGGAACCGGCGGAGAATACTCGTCGCCCACTCTTGTGGAGCTGGTCGAGGATATTATATCTGACATGAATCCCGAAATTGTCAGGACGCAAAACTGTTTTATCTGTGCGTTCCATGATATATTGTCGGACTACAGCACCACAGGGCTTAACGACATTCGCAGTTTTCTGAGATGGTGGGATGAATCGGGCAGATTTCAGACAATATCCGCCCCTGCCGACCCCAATGCGGTGAGGGTGATGACCATACACAAGTCGAAGGGGCTTGAATTCGAGTGTGTCCATATACCGTTTGCCAACTGGAAGGTGTTGAATTTTTCAGATGTAAGGTGGTTTAAAGCCGACCCGCTCAAGGGGGTGGACGCGGAGACCCCTTCTATGTTGCTTATAAAGCCGTCGGCATCACTCGCCGAAACCCAGTTTGCCGAACAGTACGGGCAGATGTGTCAGGAAGCGGTGCTTGATGAGCTTAATGTGCTTTATGTGGGTTTCACCCGCGCTATTGACGAGTTGTGTGTGTGCTATGGCGTGAACTCGGAGATAGGAGAGATGATAGGCAGTGCGCTTGACAAAGAATTTGCGGAAAGTCTTGATCCGGACGGGCAGTATGTGATTGGAGCGCCTGTTTGTCCTCAACGTGTGGAAACAGCTGCACAGACAGATATTGAAACAGTTGTTATAGACGGCTATCCGACTTCCGGTATTCCTGAGGGTGAAGATTTCTGGAATATAGATTACAACCCTGACGAGGTTGAATGAGGAGCATGCGTATGGGCATGAAAAAAGGGTAAGCGACCTACATCGCACCGCTACGACCCGGTACCGCTGCTTCGATCAAGACCTGACGGAGTTCCCGGGGAGCTGGTCGTGTAGGACTTACCCGCTGCAAAGGTAGCAATAGTTTTTTATATGCCAAGCATGCGGCGCCATTTTTTTGCGCATATAGCCCCCGGAGTATTCCGACGAGATATATTTTAACGCGGCTATAATGTTTTTTGGTTGATTTAACGTAACTTTGTACCCGATTTTTCAAACGAGGAATTTCAGTTTATTTGTATAACCAATCATATTCATCTTTATTCCACTTAATTATGAAGAGACTTTTTCTCTTTGTCAGCGTTTTATGGCTTGCATGTGCAGCCGCGTATGCCGCTGACATCAAGTGTTCGGGTATTGTGGTTGACGAAGAAGACGAGCCGATGGCAGGCGCTACAGTGTCTGTTCCCGGCACCGCAATCGCGACTTCAACCGACATCGACGGCAAATTCACTCTTTCAGTGCCATCAACAGCCAAAGCGGTGAAATTTACTTTCATCGGCTACAAGACAGTTGAGAAAGCACCTGCCGCAGACATGGGTGTAATCAAACTGGAAGTAGAGGGCACAACCCTTGCTGACGTGGTTGTAACCCAGTCCATCGGTAAAACCCGTGAGACTCCGGTGGCTATGTCTACAATTGCTGCTGAAGCAATTGAGTACAAAATCGGCAACCAGGAATTCATGGAGCTGCTGAAAACAACTCCGGGCGTGTACACAATACGTCAGGGCGGCGGCTTTGGCGATGCCGAAACCCGTATGCGCGGATTCAAGAGCGCGAATGTCGCAATGATGGTAAACGGTATTCCCATCAACGATATGGAGTGGGGCGGAGTGTATCAGAGCAACTGGGCAGGCCTCAGCGATGTGGCTTCAAGCATTCAGACCCAGCGCGGACTCGGCGCCACAATAGTGTCGACCCCCTCTATCGGCGGTACTATAAACATTACAACCCGCACAATCGATGTCAAGCGTGGCGGAAGCGTTTGGTACGGCATGGGCAACGACGGCATGAATGTATATGGTGTCAAAGTTTCCACCGGTCTTATGGACAACGGCTGGGCTGTGACTTTCCTCGGCTCCAAGAAATGGGGCGACGGCTATATCCAGGGCACCAACTACAATTCGTACAACTATTTCCTTAACGTGTCAAAGCGTCTCAATGACTCTCATCAGTTGAGTTTCACTGCGTTCGGCGCTCCCCAGACCCACTATCAGCGTTCCTATTATTACGGTCTGTCAATAGAAGGCTGGCAGTCGGTCAAAAACTATATGAACGGAGAAAGCATGTACCGCTACAATCCTACATACGGTTTTGACAAGGACGGCAAGATGCGCAACTCCAACTATAATGCCTACCATAAGCCCCAGCTTGCGCTTGCGCACACATGGCAGATTGACCATACCCAGAGCCTTTCAACCTCGGTGTACGCTTCAATAGCCCAGGGTTATGGACTCAAAGGCTACGGACGCAACGGCTACAGCAGTGACTGGTATGGTTCGTCAAACGGAGTGCTCAATACCAAATTTCGCGCAGCGGACGGCACCTTTGACTATGCTGCCATTCAGGACATGAACGCAGCGTCTGCAACCGGTTCAAACATGGTTATGGCGCGTCAGAACAACAATCATGAATGGTACGGGTTGGTGTCTTCCTATAAAAAGAAGATTCGCTTCAGCAACGAGGATGTTCTTAGCATAATAGGTGGTCTTGACCTACGTTATTATATCGGTCATCACATCAACAAGATATGTGACCTTTACGACGGCGCTTACTACCTGGATGACTCCAACCGTAAGAATATCAAGCCGGTAAACAGCAATCTTGCCAACAATCAGGAGTACATATACCAGAAACTCGGCGTGGGCGATGTCATTGCCCGAAACTACAACGGCTATACTGCGCAGGAAGGTGTTTACGGACAGGGAGAATACTCCATGCTGTCTGGCAAACTCAACTTTGTACTGTCCGGAGCGCTGAACAACAACACCTACTGGCGCCGCGACTTTTTCTATTATGACAAGGACCACGAGCGTTCAAAGACCATGAACTTCCTTGGCGGAACTGTAAAAGGTGGTGTGAACTATAATATTGACCGTCACAACAATGTGTTCTTCAACACGGGCTATATATCTCGCGCACCTTTCTTCAGCGGCGGTGTGTTTCTCAATTCAAACTACTCGAATGTGACAAACCCCAACGCGGTAAATGAAAAGGTTTATTCTTTTGAGGCCGGTTACGGATTCACTTCACAGAAACTCGCAGTGACATTCAACGCCTACTATACAAAATGGATGGACAGAACAATGGCAAAGAGCGGTGAGATTGAAACCGGTCAGTATGCCGGCGACCGCTACTACTTCAACATGGAGGGTGTGGATGCCCGCCACATGGGTCTTGAAGTGAATTTCAAGTACATCCCGGTACGCTGGTTTGAGCTTGACGGAATGTTCTCGCTCGGTGACTGGCAGTGGGACAGCAATGCCACAGGCTATTTCTACAATCAGGAAGGTCAGCCTCTTGCAAGTATCTACGGAGACGTGGCATCCGGTATCCTCGCTCCCGACCATCTCAGCGCTACCCTTAACCAGAAGGGCGTGAAGGTGGGTGGCTCGGCGCAGACAACCGCTGCTCTCGGAGCTACTTTCAAACCCTTCAAAGGGTTCCGTATCGGTGCCGACTGGACAGTGGCAGCCCGCAACTATTCCGACCTCGACATAACAGTAAGCAAGCTTCAGAACGGCAAAGAGATTTATGCCGGTGACCCGTGGAGAATTCCCTGGGGCAACACCCTTGACCTCAGCGCAAGCTATAACTTCAATATCGGAGGCGTGAACGCCACTATCTACGGCAACGTGAACAATCTGGCTGACTACAATTATGTTACCCAGGCATACACACCGGTATCAGCAGCCGGTACATGGCAAAACGCTTATCAGACATTCTACTCTTTCGGTCGTACATTCTCCGTCAGAATGAAAGTTAATTTCTAAATTTTACGCACAACACTGCAATGAAAAAACATATATATTCAGCTCTTGTAGCCTGTGGGTGCATAGCATTATTCGGTTCTTGCGACGAAAACTCGTGGAACGACAATGAACTCGACGGTTTTGAGGTTCCGGGTGTAACCGAGGTTCAGACCGTAGAGTACACCCTCACCGATGCCGACTATGCTTCGATTGCATCAAATAACACCAACAAGACTATGGCCGAAGATGCCGGCGTTTCTGCCGCCTTGAAGGCTGTGGGCACAAAGTTCTGTTTCAGCGAACAGATTGCCGCGCGTGATTATGTGCCGGCATTTCTCAGCAGTACAGCCTTCCCTAATTTTACTCTTGACAACGGGTCGGCTGTAAAGCTCACATACAAGACTTCTCAGGCTCTGCCCGAAGAAATCTCAGCCATTGAGGCTGCCAAGACCTATATAGTAAGCAACAGCGACTATCAGGAAGTGTGGGGCAGTGAAAACGATTATGTAAATGCTTTCGCACCCTCACACACCGCTGCTTCCGAGCTCCCCGCAGTGCTCAAGGCTGCGTATCCCGATGCCGCTGACGGCGATTATGTGCTTGTTACCTACAATGTTTCAGCAACTGACCCTGTGTTCAACGCTGCGCCCGACACTGAGGTGCCGGAATTTACAATGTCAAATGTGATTTCCACACTGGCTGCCGGTGACGACTGCACTGTCAACGGAGTGGTGAGCGCAATGTGCGTGCAGGGATTCATTCTGACCGATGCCAGCGGGTCGATTTTCGTGTACCGTGGCGGCAGCTTCGGCTCAAATGACTATGAAGGCTTGAAAATCGGCGACCAGATAGTTCTCTCAGGCACAGTCGGCTCCCGTAACAAGAGTGTACAGATTGAGTCGGGTGCGACTTTTGACGTTGCCGGTTCTCAGGAGGTTACATATCCTGCGGCAGAGGCATTCACCGCCGAGAAAATGACCGAAATAATAGCGCGTCAGAACGATGCTACGGCTATATACGGCACAATGACCGGAACAGTGAAGGTGAGCGGCAACAACATAAATATTATTGTTGATGAGACTATCAAGGCGCAAGGCAGCCCCTACGGCGCGACCGACGCGCAGAAAGCCATGCTTGCAGATGGTGCGAAAGTAACAATCACCGGCTACCTCATAAATGTTGCCGGTTCACGTTACTGCAATATGGTTATGACCGACATAAAGGTTGCCGGAGCGGCTGCTTCTGCTGCGTCATTGTCTCGTGCGGTGGAAGTGGCTTCTGTGTCGGAGTCTGCCGTTTATGCGTTCAATGGTACGAAGTGGCTTCCGGTAACGGATGCCGTGGCTCTCGGACATGCCGATTATCAGGCTATGGGTCAGCGCTACGATAACCTGTCGGGTGACAGTCCTGAACAGTACCTGCCTGTATTTCTGAAGCAGAAATATCCTTATGCCGCTGAGGGTGATGCCAGATTTGTAGTGTACCTTTATTTCAGTTCGACAACATCTGTGCGCTGCGACCAGTATCTGTACAACGGCAGCGAATGGATTTTGAACGACGGAGTGGTTACCGAAACCGCGCAGTTTGTCAAGACTCAGGGTAAATGGATGTACGACCCCAATGTGACAATAACACTTCCCGCCGGCAAGGGTATTGAAATCAGCTCTCTTTACTATCAGACATGTGTTGACTGGGTGGCAGCCAACATAGACAAGCCAACAGGAGCCAAGTATGTGACTTCATACGGCAACAATGAGTACTACTCCGGAACTTCGGCATATCAGGGCAATGTGGACTTGCGTGCCGCAAGTGCGAGAGCGCAGTATTCCGCCGGCTATGAAGGCATGAGCGACGACGAGGTCGTTGCGGCGATGAAGCACAGGTTTGAGACAGAGACCTTACCTGCCGCTCTGGCAATTCTGCATCCCGACGCGGATGTGGTGCCTGGGGTTGATGTAATTTATACAATCAACTTCGCGGCATACAACGGTTCTGCCACAAACTCCTATGTAATAAAGTACAAGGTGACAGGCAAAGCTCAGTTTGAGTTTGTCGAGTGCGACTGGTAAAATTGCCACAGATAAGACTTTGATGCGGAGGAGATGCTTTAAAAGTGTCTCCTCCGTTTTTTTTATGCGGAGACCGATATAAATTTGGATTTTGCCGACGGACTGTTGTAATTTTGCAGAATATTAACAGGAACCAGACTCTTAGGGTTATTATGAATTATACTGAACAGGAAAATGCAATAGAAGAATCGCAGACGCCTAAAGGTGTTTTGCGAGACATTATCGCCAACAGGTGGTTTGAGCTTGCAATAACAGTGGTTATAGTGGTCAACTCCATACTTATAGGTGTGGAGACATACTACTCAAATACGGTCATTTCAAAAATACAGTCGTTTATACTGTTTGTCTTTACTATTGAGATAGTAATGCGATTTTTTGCCGCCGAATCGGTAAAAGCCTTTTTCAAAGACGGGTGGAATATATTTGACCTGCTGCTTGTGGTTGTAGGTTATGTTCCGGAAACCATTTTTGAAGGAGGAGCTTCGCTGATGGCGATAAGGGTGCTGAGAATACTGCGCGTGTTGCGCCTGCTGCGCGCGTCTGCCGAAATAAAGGTGATAATAACAGTGCTGCTGAAGTCGACAAGCGCCATGCTGTACAATGTGATGCTTTTCGGCATATTCATCTATCTTTTTGCAATTCTCGGAGTGGGTATGTTCAAGCTTCCTGACCCGCAGAGTCTTGAGGGGGAAAAACTGCGAAATTATGAAAAGCTTATGGAGATAGCGCCACATTCGCCTTCCAATTCTCCGGATCCGTTCGGAACCCTCGGCGAGAGTATGTTTACTTTGTTTCGTGAGGTGACGGGCGAGGACTGGACCGACCTGCGCTACAATCACATCACCGCCTATGAACTGGGGGTGATAAAAACGCCGCCTGCTGTAATCAATATATTTCATATATCATGGTTCGTAATCTCGGTGTTTCTGCTGCTGAATCTTATAACCGGAGCTGTGATAAACAATTATCAGCTTGTCATGAGCCGGTCGGACAGCAAGGATTCCGATGCCGCAGCCAAAGAGTGATTTCTCCCGGCGCCATGCAAAGAAGGGGGTATAATTTGGTGTTGCATCCAACTTATTTGTATCTTTGCAGAATATGGGAAGATTACTCGCTATTGACTACGGACGGCGTCGCTGCGGCATTGCGGTGACGGATTCTCTGCGTATTGTAGCCACTGGTATGCCTACTGTGGCGACTTCGGAGCTTGTTGCGTTTGTGAAAAGCTATGTGGCAAAGGAGCCTGTCGATGCTATAATAGTAGGGCTGCCGAAAGACATGCACGGCAATGAGTCTGATTCGATGCGCTATATACGTCCCGGAATCGGAGTCCTTAAAAAGGAGTTGCCCGGTATGGAGATTGTGTTCTGGGACGAGAGGTTCACTTCTGTAATGGCGCATCGCAGCATGCTTGACTCAGGAATGAAAAAGATGCAGCGCAGAGAGAAAGGTGTAGCCGATGAAATGGCTGCGGTAATCATTCTCAACAGTTATCTTGAAAGCAGAAACTATAACAATAGATGAAATTACCTGTATATCTTTACGGACATCCGGTGCTCCGGCGCAAGAGCGAGGATGTGTCTCCGGAATATCCGGAACTCGAGAAACTTGTCGCAGACATGTTTGAGACCATGTATGCATCCGAGGGGGTAGGGCTTGCCGCTCCGCAGATAGGGCGCAATGACCGCATAGTAGTAATTGACGCCGACCCTGTAGGGGAGCAGTTTCCGGAATGCAAAGGGCGCAAGTTTGTTTTGATTAATCCTGAAATCGAGATTCTCGACGGTGAGAAGGTTACCAGAGCAGAGGGGTGTCTCAGTGTTCCTGGTGTCAGCGAAAATGTTGCAAGGGTGGAGCATATACGTCTGAGCTGGCTTGATGAAAAGATGCAGCCCCGGCAGGAGGAACTGTCCGGATTTCTTGCCAGAATAGTGCAGCATGAGTGTGACCATCTCGAGGGTACACTGTACATTGACCGTATATCTCCTATCCGCAAGCAGCTTATCAAGGGTAAGCTGAACAGCATAGTGACCGGAAAAACATATTGCGACTATCCGGTGCGCTACGCTCCCAAAAAACTTAAATAACCTTCATTTTAACCATACAATGGCAGACGATAAAAAAGTAATCTTTTCAATGGTGGGTGTCAGCAAGACCTACCCGCCTCAGAAGCAGGTTCTGAAAAATATATATCTTTCGTTTTTCTATGGTGCCAAAATCGGCATAATAGGTTTGAACGGCTCCGGAAAATCCTCTTTGCTGAAAATTATTGCAGGCATAGACAAGAGTTATCAGGGCGAGGTTGTGTTCTCGCCCGGTTATTCGGTGGGTTACCTCGAGCAGGAGCCACGGCTTGATGATGACAAGACTGTCATTGAGGTTGTGAGAGAGGGAGTGCAGCCGATAATGGATATGCTTGCGGAGTTTGACAAGGTCAATGAAGGCTTTGCCGATCCGGATGCCGATTTTGACGCGTTGCTTGCGCGTCAGGCTGAACTACAGGATGCTCTTGACGCAGCAGACGCATGGAATATCGACAGCAAGCTGGAGCGGGCAATGGACGCACTCCAGTGTCCGCCCGATGACCAGAAAATAAGTACACTTTCAGGAGGCGAGCGCAGGCGTGTGGCTCTTTGCCGACTGCTGTTGCAGCAACCCGACATTCTTTTGCTTGACGAGCCGACCAACCATCTTGACGCGGAGTCGATAGACTGGCTTGAACAGCATCTGCAGCAGTATCCGGGTACTGTGATTGCCATTACTCACGACCGTTATTTCCTTGATCATGTGGCGGGATGGATTCTTGAGCTTGACCGCGGGGAGGGTATACCCTGGAAAGGAAACTATTCTTCATGGCTTGACCAGAAGACCAAGCGCATGGCGCAGGAAGAGAAGCAGGCGAGCAAGCGGCGCAAGACTCTTGAGCGTGAGCTGGAGTGGGTGCGTATGGCGCCGAAAGCGCGTCAGGCTAAGGGCAAGGCGCGCCTTTCAAGCTATGACCGCCTGCTTAACGAGGACCAGAAAGCGAGAGAGGATAAACTTGAAATATTCATTCCCAATGGACCGCGCCTCGGCAACAAGGTGATTGAGGCTACAGGGCTGGCAAAAGCCTTTGGCAGCAAGCAGCTGTTCAAGGACCTTGAGTTTTCATTGCCGCCGAACGGTATTGTGGGAGTAATCGGACCCAACGGAGCCGGCAAGACAACGTTGTTCAAGCTCATAATGGGGCTTGAGAAGGCGGATGCCGGAACCTTTGAGGTAGGAGAGACAGTGAAGGTGGCGTATGTCGACCAGACTCACCATGACCTTTTGCCGGATAAGACTGTCTACGAAGTGATATCTCAGGGAGTGGAAAGTTTCCGTATGGGCGGCAGGGATGTTAATGCCCGTGCCTATCTGTCTAAATTCAATTTTTCAGGCGCAGACCAAGAAAAGAAAATAGGTGTTCTCAGCGGCGGCGAACGCAACCGACTGCATCTCGCAATGGCGCTGAAGCAGGAGGGCAATGTGCTGCTCCTTGACGAGCCGACCAATGATATTGACGTTAATACTCTGCGGGCTCTTGAAGAGGGTCTTGAGGAGTTTGCCGGGTGTGCGGTAGTTGTGAGTCATGACCGCTGGTTCCTTGACAGAATTTGTACTCATATACTGTCGTTCGAAGGGGAGGGCAAGGTCGTGTACTACGCCGGCTCGTATTCGGATTACGAGGAGTACAAGAAAGCACAAAACGGCGGCAAAGAGCTGCCGCGCAAGCGCTACCGGAAGCTGATGGAATAAATAAATTATGTTTGAATTTTAACACGAAAAAGAGCAGCTTTAAGGCTGCTCTTTTTTTGTGTAGAAGTCAATGAGTCTGTTTAATGCGGCGGTGCATGCCTCGCAGAATGTCGGGTAGGTGTTGTTTCGCATTCTGCATTCATCTGCCGGTCGGAACACCCCTTTGAACGAGTAGCCTCCACCTTCGTAGACTCCGGTACCCCATTTACCGGCTTCAGTAGCGGGTGTGGGCACCGGGGTGCCGTCTTTCAGGAGGTGTTTCCATTTGCTGTCAAAGTCTTTGAGAGTGGTGATGTTCGGCTCCCAGGGTTCGACATCTGCCGGGTAGGAGTCTTCCATCACATCACCTATATAAAAATACTCATCGGCGAGTCCTCCGAAGCTGTGTCCGAACTCATGAACCACAACCGGTCGGAACATCGGGTGGCGGGCGGCGGTAAGGGTGTAGCTGTTGTATATGCCTCCTCCTCCGTATTCAGGGGTGTTTGCAAGAATGATTATGTGCTCGAACGGAATTCCGGCAAGAGCGTCGTTTATGGCAAACACATTGCCGGTGGTCAGGTATCTGTCGGAATAGAATGTGCTGAAGTGACTTGAAAAAGCGGTGTTTTTCCAGTCGTTTATGCGGGGTACGCTGACACCGGAGTCAGCGGAGGGGCTTGCTACAGCGACAAAATTAAAGTTGTCGGCATGGGTTTTGAACGGCTCGTAAGAGAGAATCTCGTAAACGGCAGTCTGCGCGTGTACATAGAATGAATCCATTTCCGCGGGGGTGTAGCCTTCTGCAAGTATTGCCACATCTATCGCCTGACGGCTGTCGCCTCCTTTGTGAAGCCATTTGTGTGGGAGTGTTCTGCTGTTGTTTCCTATGGCTACCAGCTCGTCATCCGGGCGGTACAGGTGACTCATGCCGGCTATGGTATTGTGCCGGTTGTCAAGCAGGCTCACACAAATGGTTGCCGGTTCTTTGGGCAGCGGCACCATTACGGTGTGCTGCATTGCCCGAGGCGTGGTCTTGGCTTCGTCGGTCGACAGCCATTCCTGGTAGAGAGTGGAGTATGAGTTGCGGTAAAGGGTGTCGCCGGTGGCTTTGCTCACGACAGTAACCTGCCCGTTGCCGGTGTAGGGGAGTTTGTCCATGTTGTGGCGTCGCCCTGCCCAACAAGGGCTTTTGCTTTGTTTTTGCAGGGAAATGTGCGAGCCGGAGGCATCACCGCCCAGAATATAGTCGAGTCTCAGGGTGCTGTCGCTGAAGTGGGTGTCGAAGTCGGCTCCTGAGGCTGCTGACGCAACGCATATGCCGACAATGAAAGGTATAATTCTCATATTTTGTAAAAAATTACTCCGAATACCATTTTGAGTACATCAGGTAGTTTCCGGCTATTTTGCGGTTGAGTTCGTTGCTTTGCGCGGGGTCAACCATTTTGATGAATTTAGCGGGAGCTCCTCCCCAAAGTTCGTTGGGACCTATCTTTGTTTTGGAGAGAACAATGGCTCCGGCGGCAACGAGCGCTCCTTCGCCAACCTCGGCATCGTCCATTACGACAGCGCCCATGCCTATCAGGGCGAGGTTGTGGATTTTGCAGCCATGGAGTGTCACATTGTGGCCTATGGATACGTCGTCGCCAATCTCGATAGTCGATTTTTGGTAGAGGGTGTGTAGCACCGAGCCGTCTTGAATGTTGACCCGGTTTCCGATGCGTATTGAATTGACATCACCTCGTATCACTGTATTGAACCAGATGCTGCATTCGTTGCCTATTTTAACATCGCCGATAATAGTGGCGTTTTCGGCAAGGAAGCAATCGGAACCTATTTCAGGGGTAAAGCCGCGAAGCGGAATAATCAATGCCATATATATTAATGAGTTTAACGGGTGAGCGGTTCTGTTTTTTCGCGTAGCCACTTCTGTTCGCTGTCTGAGAGGAGCGGCAGCAGGCGGTTGCGCACTGTTTCATGATAGTTGTTCACCCAGCTGATTTCGCTGTCGGACATAATAGAGGTGTCGAACAGGTTGAGGTCGAACGGGAAGAGTGTCAGAACTTCGAATTTGTAGAATTGTCCGAATTCTGTGTGCATCGCGGGGACTGTCAGGATGAGGTTTTCGCAGCGTATGCCGTATTCGCCTGCGCGGTAAACTCCGGGTTCGTCAGAAGTAATCATCCCCGGCTTCAGCGGTGTGGGGTTTTCATTGAGTCTGATGCTCTGGGGTCCCTCATGCACGTTGAGGAAGTGTCCCACGCCGTGTCCGGTGCCGTGCAGGTAGCTCAGACCCTCTTTCCACAGATTGATTCTTGCGAGGACATCCAGCTGGGCGCCGCGAGTACCTTCGGGGAAAATAGCTTCTGCAAGGGCTATGTGACCTTTCATTACAAGAGTGAAGTCCTTGCGTTGCTGCGGTGTTGTTTTGCCAAGAGTTATTGTGCGGGTTATGTCTGTTGTTCCGTCAAGATAGTTTGCTCCTGAGTCTATGAGCAGAAGGTTGTCGGCGGTGATGTTTACGCTGGTTTCCGGGGTGGCTGAGTAGTGGACAATTGCTCCGTGAGGCCCGAATCCGGCAATTGTGTCGAAGCTCTGGTCAAAATACAGGGGCTGTGCGGAGCGGTGTTTAGTCAGGATGTCGGCAATGTCTGTTTCTGATATAGAGGTGCCTTCCGAAATAGCTTTTTCAATTTCCATGAAAGATTTTACAAGAGCTACGCCGTCGCGTTCCATTGCGTTGCGCACTCCCTGAATCTGTATTTCGTTCTTGCACCCTTTCAGCATAGCCACGGGCGATGAGCCGCGCACAATTCTGTTTCCCATGGCATCGGCTATGGCTCCGGCTGTCTGTACGGTGTTTATTAATATCTTTTCGTTGTAGGGCAGGGCGCTGAGGAATGATTTCACATCCGAGTATGGCGCTGTGGCCACAGAATTGGAAGCAAGATATGCAACAACTTCGTCAGACAGTTTTTGCGGTTCTATAAATAGGGTTGAATGTGAGGGCGATAGATAAAGGAATGCCGTGGCAACCGGATTTGACTCTACATCGCGGCAACGGATGTTCAAAGTCCACGCTACTTCTGCGAGGTCGCTTATGAAAGCTGAGTCGGCTCCCTGGGTGTTGGCATCTGCAAGAATCTTTTTAATCTTTGAGGAGCAGGATTCTCCTGCGTATTTTTCTTCGTGGATGAAAATTTTGTCAAGAGGGATGTCCGGTCTGTCTTTCCAGAGGCTTTCTGTAGGGTTGAAGTTGGTGTTGAGGCTGATGCCTTTGGAAGAAAGCTGTGAGTCGAGTTCTTCGGTGGCGCAAACGGAGAATACCATGCCATCAATACCCACGGTGTCGCCCTTGCCGAGCTCCGAGCACAGCCAGTTTTCAATAGACGGTACGTCGGGTTTTCCTTCTTCCATCACGCCGATGCCAGTGCCTTCGAGCTGGGCGGCTGCCTGAAGCCAATAGCGGGAGTCGGCCCACACAAAGGCTTTGTCAACAGTGACTACCAGAGCTCCGGCGCTACCGGTGAATCCGCTGAACCAGCGGCGTACCTGCCAGTGGTCGGCTATATATTCGCCCTGATGGGGGTCTGTCTGAGGAAAAATGACTGCATTTACTCCTGCATTTCTCATTGAGTTTCTGAGGTCGGCTATGCGAGCGGGTATTTCTTGGTTCATTTTGTTGTTGATATTTGAATGGTTTTATTTGTTATTGTCAATAATTGAATGCGGTTTGCGGCAGGTGAAAACCTCCCGAAACACATCTACAAACTTAATAAATAATATCGGCAAAGAAAAATTTAAATAATTTTCTTTACGCAATGCATTGAGGGGCAGTGTGTTACGATGCGGACGCGAAAAAAGTTGCAAAAAATAAAGTCAGAATATTTGGAGGATATAAAAAAAGTGCGTAACTTTGCAATCGCTTTTGAGCTCCAATGCTTAATGCACGCCTCTTTAGCTCAGTTGGCCAGAGCACGTGATTTGTAATCTCGGGGTCGTTGGTTCGAATCCGACAAGAGGCTCAACAAAGACAGAACGCGAAAGCGACCGGAAGAGTTCGGTTGGCGCGGAATGAAAAAAATAATGGGCGAATACCAGAGTGGCCAAATGGGGCAGACTGTAAATCTGCTGGTTTATACC
>ERZ778497.127-NODE-127-length-73390-cov-8.335774_pt1 | contig 73390 bp, 63 predicted proteins | sample MGYA00509938_ERZ778497 | MGnify/ENA primary metagenome ERZ778497 (study PRJEB29527, sample SAMN07138969) | mouse gut metagenome | material: feces | host: mouse | place: China:Nanjing | collected 2016-01-25 ... | reverse complement strand
TTTTGAACCTTTCGTTTTGGTTTCGCCGGATTTTTGGATTTGCGGATTATATATCGGTGATATGCTTCTTCTTCATAAAGTCGCGGATATAGCGGCGAAGATGCTTGTAGTGCTGTATCGTTTTCAGTCCAATTGGTTTGCCGTGCCATGTTCGAGCCGGGGCAGCATCAATAAAGACATCAAGAGCCACAATGAAGGATTCTTCACGCTGTCGGAGCATCGCTTCAAGTTCTTCTTTTTTGCGCCGCTGTTCAGCCTCACGTTGAGCTTTCTTACGCTCTTGCGCTTCTTCCTGTGCTTTCCGTTGTGCCTCCTGAAACTCGCGTTGCTCTTTATGGGCGAATTCATCTATCGCCTTATCAAGTTTCGTTCTCGAACCTTTAGGGTCGTTGATTATAGTATCAATCAGAGCAGACATCTCATCAAGCTTGTCGCAGAGTTCCTTCCCCGCCCCTGCGCGAAAAGTATTCCAACGCCCCGGCGTAGAAATGGCGTCATTCCAAGTCTTGATATCAACCTCAATTCGAGAGTTGAGCATAAGATTGGAGTTGAAGCCAACGCGACGGGTATAAAGAGGCGCAACGCCGGTTTTCTTGGTGGTTCGCAGTACGAATTTAGTATATGCTGATTTAGCCATATTCGATAAGTGTTTATCTAATAACGGCAAAGGTATATGATATAGTTCAAAAGTTGATACAAAGTTGATACAAATCAAAGCGACATTATGATGCTTTTTGCGACTTTATGAAATTGTTAAAATGTATAACCATTTAATATTGGCATATTTACAAAATCGAAGTTTCACGAAATATCACAAAAGTTGCCCTTCCAAGGCAACACAAAAGGGGGGCTGCCGGGGTGTTTCGAAATGATTCGGACTCCCGGCAGAATTTTTGTATTAGAGGCTATAAGAAAGTGATTGAATTTAAACGATAGTAAGAGAAAGGAAATTTTTTATGCACTCTGCGGCTTCTTTTTAAACAAAAGAGAGGAGTGGTGTCAGCGGTTGAGGTACATGTCGTCGTAGTACTTTTCGTACTCACCGGAGGTTATGTTGTCCATCCATTCCTGATTGTCGAGGTACCAGCGGACAGTACGTTCTATACCTTCCTCGAATTGCAGAGAGGGTTCCCAGCCCAACTCGCGTTGTAGTTTGCGGGAGTCGATAGCGTAGCGCAGGTCATGCCCGGCGCGGTCTGTCACATAGGTTATCAGGTTTTCGGAAGAGCCTTCCGGATTGCCCAAAAGCCTGTCGACTGTTTTGATTATGACTTTTATAAGGTCGATGTTTTTCCATTCGTTGAATCCTCCGATATTATAGGTGTCGGCGATTTTGCCTTTGTGGAAAATCAGGTCTATTGCGCGGGCGTGGTCTTCAACAAACAGCCAGTCGCGTACATTTTCTCCTTTGCCGTATACCGGAAGTGGTTTGCGGTGGCGTATATTGTTTATGAACAGAGGTATCAGCTTTTCGGGAAACTGGTATGGACCGTAATTGTTAGAGCAGTTTGTAACAATGGTCGGCATTCCGTAAGTGTCGTGGTAGGCTCTTACAAAGTGGTCTGAGCTTGCTTTTGACGCCGAGTAGGGTGAATGGGGGTTGTATTTGGTAGTTTCCAGAAAAAATTCTGTGCCGAAGGCAAGGTGATGGTCTGAAGAGGACGCTGTGGTTGCGAACGGCGACTCTAAGCCTTCGGGGTGGGTGAGTTCAAGAGCTCCATACACTTCGTCGGTGGATATGTGGTAGAACATTTTGCCGCCGAACTTTTCAGGCAGGGTCTCCCAGTATTCTTTTGCCGCCTGCAACAGGGCAAGAGTTCCCATGACATTGGTGCGCGCAAAAGTGAAGGGGTCTTTAATTGAGCGGTCTACATGGCTTTCTGCCGCGAGGTGTATGATGCCGTCTATCTTGTGGCTGGAGACAATAGCCCTTATGGTGTCAAGGTCGGCGATGTCGGCACGCACAAAAGTGTAGTTGGGGCAGTTTTCAATGTCTTTCAGATTGGCGAGGTTGCCTGCATAGGTGAGTTTGTCAAGGTTGACTATGTTGTAGTCAGGATATTTGTTTACAAACAGCCTTACCACATGGCTGCCAATGAAGCCGGCACCGCCGGTAATCAGTATGTTTCTTTTGCTCATGATTCTGTAAGGTTTTTTATGCAGGCTTTCAGAGATGTTTTCCAATATGGGATGCTGATGCCGAAAGTGCGTTTGAATTTGGCTTTGTCAAGCACTGAATATGAAGGGCGCACAGCCGCTGATGGAAATTCGCACGACCGGCAGGGTTCGATGTGGCATGAGGTATTGCCGGCGAGGTGAGCAATTTCCTGTGTGAAGTCGTACCAAGAGCACACACCTTCGTCAGAATAATGGTATATACCCTCGTTTCCTTCGTATTTATGGTTGTCTATTATGTCTACAATGGCATTTGCGAGGTCGCGTGCATAAGTAGGGGAGCCAACTTGGTCAAAAACCACTTTCAGCTCCGGTCTGGTAGCTGTCAGTTCAAGTATTGTCTTGACAAAGTTTTTGCCAAACTCGGAGTATAGCCATGCGGTGCGTATGATTAGGTATTTGCACCCTGACTTTTCTATAGCCTGCTCGCCGTGTAGCTTTGACAAGCCGTAGACTCCTGTCGGTTTCACCGAGTCGTCTTCTCTTCGGGGGGTGTTGCCTTCATTGCCTCCGAAAACGTAGTCGGTGGAAATCTGTATGAGTGTGCATCCGTTTTTTCTTGCAGCACCGGCAAGGAATCCGGCAGCTTCGGCATTGATTCTCTCTGCAATTTCGGGCTGTTCTTCAGCGCGGTCCACATTTGTGTATGCAGCGCAGTTGACTATGATGTCGAAATTATTGCATCCCACACCGAGGTCAACCGCTTCCTTGTCTGTAATGTCAATGTAGTCGGCATCGGTAAAGATGTATTTGTTTGGCGAATTTTCTGAGGCTATTTTCAGGCAGGTGCCAAGTTGCCCGTCGCCTCCGGTAACCAGTATTCTCATTCGTTGTATAAGTCTATAGTAATATCAAAAGGAGAATTGAACTCGGAAAGCAGTGGATGTTTCGTGTCTTTCTCTGACAAAATGGCGTTTTCAACGCTTATTCTCCAGTCAATTCCAAGAGACGGGTCAAGAACCGATATTCCGCCGTCAGCCTCGGGGTGATAGAAGTTGTCGCATTTGTACTGAAACACGGCAATGTCGCTCAGAACGGCAAAACCGTGAGCGAACCCTCTCGGTATGAACATCTGCAGGCGGTTTGATTCGGTTAACTCAACGGCTACATGGCAGCCATAGGTCGGAGAGCCTTTGCGTATGTCAACGGCAACGTCAAGCACCGCGCCTTTTACGCACCGCACCAGTTTTGACTGTGTATAGGGGGGCATCTGAAAGTGTAGCCCTCTCAGCACACCTTTGGCAGAGCAGCTTTCGTTGTCTTGAACAAAGTCTACGGGACGTACTTTTTCATCGAATTCTTTTTTTGAATAGCTTTCAAAAAAATAGCCTCTGGCATCTTTGAATACTCTTGGCTCGATGATTACCACATCCTTAATGTCGGTATGAATAACATTCATTGTCTCAATCAAGGTTTTTGTATCCGGTGCGCTCAATTTCATTGACAACCTTGAGCAGGTATTGTCCGTATTGGTTTTTTAGCATGGGCTTGGCGAGTTCGCGCATTTTCTCGGCTGTTATCCACCCTTGCCGGTAAGCTATGCCTTCAAGACATGCTATTTTAAGTCCCTGACGTTTTTCAAGTACCTCAACATAAATGGATGCTTCGGCAAGGGATTCGTGAGTGCCGGTGTCAAGCCATGCGAAGCCTCTTGGCAGTGTCTGCACCTTCAGGTTGCCGTCCTTGAGAAACTCCTGGTTCACAGATGTGATTTCCAGTTCTCCTCTTGCCGACGGTTTGATGCGGTGGGCAATATCAACTACTTTGTTGGGATAAAAATACAGCCCGACTACCGCATAGTTAGATTTGGGGTTCCGGGGCTTCTCCTCAATGGAGAGACAGTTGCCGTTATTGTCGAATTCGGCTACTCCGTAACGCTCCGGGCTGTCTACCCAGTAGCCGAAAACGGTAGCCTTGGATTCTTTTTCCGCAGCTTCGACCGAAGATTTCAGAACGCCGGAGAAACCTGCACCGTGAAATATATTGTCACCGAGAACAAGGCACACGCTGTCATTGCCAATAAAATCTTTTCCGATGATGAATGCCTGGGCGAGTCCGTCAGGGCTCGGCTGTTCGGCATAGGTGAACCGGACTCCGTAGTCACTGCCGTCACCGAGCAGGCGCCGGAACCCGGGAAGGTCCTGCGGAGTGGAAATTATCAGTATGTCTCTTATTCCGGCAAGCATAAGGGTCGATATAGGATAATAGACCATAGGCTTGTCGTATATAGGCAGCAACTGTTTGCTGACTCCTTTTGTTATCGGATATAGCCGGGTGCCTGAGCCTCCCGCGAGTACGATTCCTTTCATGGTTCAATTTTTAAATATAACAAAGATAGGCTCTATTGTTTTATTTTATGCGGTGTAAACAGCAATTTATAGAATATTAATACCATTGCGGCGCTGTACAGGATGTATTGAATAAAGTGTGCCTGACAGGCTCCGACAACTCCGTTCAATTTTATCAGCCAGTATCCCAGCGCTATGTATGCAGCGGCAGACAGTATCTCGGAGATTATGAAGGTGCGGGTATAGGCTTTTGCAATCATGACAAATGCGACAAGCCAGCTTGATATTTTAAAAAAGTCTCCTGCCATTTGCCATATAAACAGCCGGGTCATGGGTTCGAACTGTTCGGTGAACAGCATACGGACTATGAAGTGTCTTGAAAGGTATATGACAGTGAATCCGGTTAACAGAAGCGGGGCTATGATGCGGAACGCTTTTGCTATTTCGCGCCGCAGTTCTAACGAGTCGGCGATTTCGCTGAGCCTCGGCAGATAGTAAACGCTGAAAGAGGAAGTCACGACCATCAGGTAAATATTTGAAATACGGCACATGCCTTCCCACCAGCCGGCGGCGGTGTCGGAAATCTCGGTCATTATATATCCTCTCAGCAATAATTGCGCCGCCGGAAGCATCAGCGCGCTGACGAGTGTCATAAGGGTGTATTTCAGAAATTGTGCCGCGATTTTTTTGTCAAAGCGTCGAAAAAGGGTGTGTATGTTCATCCATGCCGCCTTACGTACAATCAGTAGTGTGACGACCAGAACCACACTCTGGTATGTGACTGCCGCCACAAGGGCTCCGGTTGTACGGTACAGCAGCACGAGGCTCACGGTGAATATTAGCCCGATTATACTGCCGGCTATGTTTACGGTTACGAATTGTCTGAATTCTTTGAATCCGTTTATTACAGACAGTATGAAGTTGTTTGCTGCATAAAGGAGTAGCGTGAAACCGAATATTCTGAATACGACAGCGTAGTCCGGGTTCAACAGTATGACTGAGCTGAGCGGGATAGCCAGAAGTATCAGAAGAATGCCTATGGTAGAGCCGGATATGACGGTGAGCCGTAGCCCTACAGAGAGATAGCGCGACAGCCGGTCGGGATTGTCGCGGTACTGCGAGGTGTATTTTGTTATGCCATTGTTTATACCACCGCCGGCAAAAGAGAGGATGATTGAAACGAAGTTGTTGAGCTGACCGAGGAGTGCAATTCCTGCGGGACCGACAAGCAGAGCTATAATTTTCATGCTTACCAGCCCGGTACACATTTTGACAAGTGTAGACACTGAAGTCAGTGAGAATACCCTGACTATCTCCGAGCGTACAATTGACTTTATTCTATTTATAATGCCGAGAGTCAATAGTGCCAGTTGTTTATAAGGTCAATCACTTGTGAGACTTCGTTGTCGGCGATCGCCGGAGAAATCGGCAAAGAGAGTTCTTTGCTGTGAATCATTTCCGTAACCGGAAACGAGAGTCTGTTCCACTCCCGGTAGCATTTCTGTCTGTGAGGCGGAACAGGGTAGTGAATGAGAGTGTCCACGCCGTTTTGTCTCAGGTATTTCTGAAGGTTGTCGCGGTGGTTCGCAAGAATCGGGAACAGGTGGAATACATGGCTGTCAAAGTTGCTGACATGAGGCAATGTTATGGCTGGATTTGTTATGCCGCCAAGGTACATTTCAGCCACAGCCTTGCGGCGCATGTTGTCTTGGTCGAGATATTTCAGCTTGACATCAAGTATGGCTGCCTGAATTTCGTCAAGTCTGGAGTTTCGTCCTTTGTAGCGGAACACATATTTTTCAGATGAGCCGTAATTAGCCAAAGCCCTGACAGTGTCTGCCAGTGCGGTGTCGTTGGTTGTCACTGCGCCACCGTCGCCAAGAGCTCCGAGATTTTTGCCGGGGTAAAAACTGTGAGCCGCAGCGTTGCCGAGGCTTCCTGTGCGGCGGTTAGTGTACAGGCATCCGTGAGCCTGAGCGTTGTCTTCAATCAGCAGAAGTCCGTTTTGCCGGCAGATGTGTTCTATATCAGCATTATAGGCGCATCTTCCGTACAGGTGTACAAGCAGCATGGCTTTTGTGCGGGGCGTTATGGCTTTTTCCGCTTTTTCGGGGCTCAGCTGCAGGGTGGTTATGTCTGGCTCCACGAGCACGGGTTTCAGCCGGTTTTCTGTGACGGAGAGTATGGAGGCTATGTATGTGTTTGCCGGCACTATCACTTCATCGCCGGGGTGCAGGACTCCTGTTTCAATGTAGGCTCTGAATATAAGAATCAGAGCGTCGAGTCCGTTTGCCACGCCGACGGCGTGGTCTGTTCCTATGTACTGTGCATAGTTCTTCTCAAAGGACTTGTTTTCGTTTCCCTGCAGGTATCTGCCGGAAGCGACAACACGGTTCACTGCCTGCTCTATTTCATTGCCATGCAAGGCTGTTATTTTCTGAAGGTCAAGAAATTGTATCATTCTGATATACTGCCCTTAAGAATTTAACCGGTGTTTTAAAAATTCATCATAATTCCGTATATAGTCTGCTTCGTCGTATGGTTCAGAGGCAAGAACCAGACAAACAGCGCCGGAAGAGAAGTCTTCGATAGTCTCCCAGATGCCGGGATGGACAAACAGAGCCTTATAAGGATGGTTGAGTGTGAAGCTGCGCCTGACGTTGCCGTCGTCAAGGGTTACGGTAAAGCTGCCGCTGGCAGCAATGATTAGCTGGAAGAGCGACCGGTGTGCGTGAGCGCCCCGACTTTCTCCTCCGGGTACGTCATAGATGTAGAAAACGCGTTTTACCTGAAAAGGCACAGTTGTAAGATTGCTGACAACCGAGAGGTTTCCCTTACGGTCTGAACTATGTCGGTCAAGTTCAATGACGCTGCAGTCGTAGACGGTTTTTGTGTTCATCGGCTCAGAATGAAATCATTGTAGTCGCGGATGTAGTCCGAGGCTTCGTAAGGAGTGGAGGCGAGCAGCAGGGCGAGCGAGTTTGTAGAGAAGTCGGTCATTTCTCGCCAGATGCCTTTGGGCACATATAGCCCGTAGTAGGAGCGGTTAAGAGTGTATGTTTTTTTTTCGATACCGTTGTCAAGAACAACATCAAAGCTGCCCGAAAGGGCTACAATGAATTCATCGGTGTTTCTATATGCGTGACCTCCCCGGCTTTCTCCTCCCGGCACGTCGTATATCCAGTAAGTGCGTTCTATTTTGAAGGGAATGTGGCTGCATTCTTCAATAAATGACAGGTTGCCTCTTTTGTCAAGAATCCTGGGGAGTTGTATTATTCTTGGTGCTTCCATGTTGCGGGATGTATGACAAAGACAAAGTTAGTTTCAAATTGTGAAATAAGCAACGGTGAGTATAAAAAAGAGCCACCGGACAGAAATCCGATGGCTCTTGCTATTCTGATGTCAGTAATCAAGCCTTGTAAGCCTCAACCTGCGAGGGGTTGAAGTTGGCGATGAAGTCGGCATGCTTGGCAACTTCTGCCTGAGCGAGTTTCGCATAAACTTCAGCCGATTTTACAAAGGAGTCGTTTTTGGTGGCGTCAGCGAGCAGTAGGTAGCTCATGATTATTACACCAGCCATTTCGACAAGACGGCGAGCCATGAAGTCGGCGTATTCGCTGTTGTTTGCCTCAACGACTGTTTTGACAGCGTTTTCGTAGCTTTCGGTGAGTTTTACGAGCATGTCGTGAATCCACTGGAGTTCAGGTTTGACAGCCTGCGCCTCGTATTCGCGGATGAGTGAAAGGTATGTGCCGGTAGTGACGTGGCGTATCGCAGCCACAACCTGAAGCTGTGTTGTACCTTCGTAAATTGAGGTTATGCGGGCATCGCGGTATACACGTTCGCAAGCGTAGTCTTTCATGAATCCGCTGCCGCCGTGTATCTGGATGCAGTCATAAGCATTCTGGTTGCAGTATTCGCTGCCTAATCCTTTTACGAGGGGGGTGCAGGCATCGGCAACGCGTGAGTACTGCTTCATTTCCTTGCGTTCTTCCGGAGTCAGAGAGCGTTCCTTTGCGATGTCTTCGTAAATTTTGTACATGTCAACAAAACGTGAAGTTTCGTAAAGGAGTGCACGCGATGCGTCGAGTTTGGCTTTCATTACCGCGAGCATTTCAAATACTGCGGGGAATTCAATGATTGCTTTGCCGAACTGTTTGCGATCCTTCGCATAGGCGAGTGCCTCGCGGTAGGCGCGTTCGCTCACACCGACGCTCTGGGCGGCGATGCCGAGGCGGGCACCGTTCATGAGTGCCATGACGTATTTGATAAGACCGAGGCGACGCTGACCGCAAAGTTCAGCGGGAGCGTTTTTGTATGTGAGCTCGCATGTGGGCGATCCTTTTATGCCCATTTTGTTTTCAATGCGGCGCACGTCGACACCTCCGTTGCGTTTGTCGTAGATGAACATGGAAAGACCTCTGCCGTCTTTAGTGCCATCCTCAGAGCGCGCGAGAACGAGGTGAATGTCGCTGTCGCCGTTGGTGATGAAGCGTTTCACACCGTTGAGAACCCAAGTGCCGTCTTCTTTTTGAGTGGCTTTGAGCATTACGCTCTGCAGGTCGGAGCCGGCATCGGGCTCTGTAAGGTCCATTGACATGGTTTCGCCCTGACAAACGCGGGGTATGTATCTTTTTTTCTGGTCTTCGTCAGCGAATTCGTAGATGGTTTCGGCGCAGTCCTGTAGTCCCCAGAGGTTTTCAAAACCGGTGTCCGCACGGCTTACGATGTCGGCAGCCATGATGTATGGGGTTATGGGGAAGTTGAGACCGCCGAGGCGGCGGGGCATTGACATGCCCATGAGACCTGCCTTGCGGCAGAGTTCAAGGTTTTCCTGAGTGCCGGGAGCGTAAATGACTCTGCCGTTTTCAACTTTGGGCCCGTCGTGGTCAACGCCTTCGGCATTTTCTGCGATTTTTCCACCGCAAATCTCTCCGACAATTTCAAGAACTTTGTCATACGAGTCCATAGCGTCCTCGAAGTTCACCGGCGCGTAGTCGAATTTTTCAGCGTCGGTGTAGTTGCGCTCCTTGAGCTCAACGATCTTCTGCATCAGCGGGTGACTGAGATGATGTTTGAGATCGGGGTTGTCTGTATAAAAGTTTGCCATTGTTTCGTTTTTAATTTTAGTTTATCACCGGGTGGTATTACTTGGAGTTTTTCTTGTAATACTTGATTAGCTTGGGAATAACGTCTTCAGCATTTCCAGTAATCACATAATCGGCAATATCGTTTATAGGCGCGTTGGGGTCGTTGTTGACAGATATTATCATAGCGCTGTCCTGCATGCCTGCGATGTGCTGTATCTGTCCGGAGATGCCGCATGCAATGTACAGTTTGGGACGTACGGTAACACCTGTCTGTCCAATCTGACGGTCGTGTTCAGTAAATCCGGCGTCGACAGCTGCACGGCTTGCACCTACTTCGGCTCCGAGTGTGTCGGCGAGTTCGAAAAGCAGGTCGAAGTTTTCTTTAGAGCCCATGCCATAGCCGCCGGCTACAATTATGGGGGAGTTCTTGATGTTTACTTTAGACTTTTCGATGTGGCGGTCGATAATCTCAACAACGAAGTCTTCGGGTTTTACATATTTCTTCACATCGAGGTTCACGACTTTGCCTTTGTGGTTGTTGTCGTGAATCTGTTTTTTCATCACACCTTCACGCACGGTTGCCATCTGGGGACGGCAGTCGGGGTTTACAATCGTAGCGACAATGTTGCCGCCGAAAGCGGGACGAATCTGGTAAAGGAGGTTCTGATACTCCTTGCCGGTCTTCGGGTCGGTGTGGTTGCCGATTTCAAGAGATGTGCAGTCGGCGGTGAGTCCGCTGTGCAGGCAGGATGACACTCTGGGTCCGAGGTCACGACCGATGCATGTTGCACCCATGAGGCATATCTGGGGTTCGATTTCCTTGAAGAGGTTTATCAGAACAGCCGCGTGGGGGTTGGAAGTGTAGGGGTACAGGCGTTTGTCTTCCGCTTTGTATACGGTGTCGGCGCCGTAGCGTATTATTTCTTTTTCCACATCCTTGAGGTTGTCGCCGATAACCACTGCTTCGAGCTGTACTCCGAGAGTGGTTGCGAGCTGGCGACCTTTTGTAAGCAGTTCAAGGCTCACATCGGCAACTTTGCCGTCCTCAAATTCGCAATATACTATAAGGTTGTTTTTGTTGCTCATGTTGATGCTAAATTAAATATGAGGGGATTAGCCGATAGTGTGGTTTGCAAGGAGTTCCTTGACGAGGTTTTCAATCGCTTCGTCGTTGTTTTCAAGCCGCAGGTTTTCTTTAGCGGTGAATACGACGTTCACAATGTTTTTAACTTTTGTGGGAGAGCCGGGCATGCCTATCTGCTGGGGATCTGCCTCGACATCTGCCGCGCTCCATTCCTGGATGTGAAGTTCGGGGCGGCGTGAGTATATTTCTTTGGCTGATTCGCTGAGCGCAGCAACGCCAGAGGGAGATGTGGCGTGTTTGAATTTCATGACGCGCATAGCGTTGCGAGGACGGCATTCGGCAGCAGAGCCGTTGACAGTAACCACGCAAGGCAGGGGAGCTTTGACAGTCTCGACACCGTTTTCAAGGCGGCGTTTTACAATGATGCTGCCGTTTTTGACATCAAGGATATCTTCAGCGTATGTTACCTGAGGCAGACCGAGTTTTTCAGCAATCTGAGGTCCAACCTGTGCGGTGTCGCCGTCAATAGCCTGTCTGCCGCCAAGAATAAGGTCTACCTTGCCCATTTTTTTGATGGCCTGGGCGAGGGAGTAGGAGGTGGCAAGGGTGTCGGCTCCGCCGAGTACTCTGTCAGTGAGAACAATGCCGCCGTCTGCACCACGGAAAATAGCTTCACGGATAACTTCGCTTGCGCGCGGAAGACCCATTGTGAGGATGTCGACTGTAGAGCCGGGATTGGCGTCCTTGATACGGAGCGCCTGTTCAAGGGCATTGAGATCCTCAGGGTTGAAGATGGCGGGGAGAGCGGCGCGGTTGATAGTGCCGTCCTCCTTCATTGCATCTTTGCCCACGTTGCGGGTATCGGGTACCTGCTTTGCGAGCACAACGATGTTTAGACTCATATTGTAATCAGTTTAGTGTAAGTTTTTATAATTTAGACTGCAAAGTTAGGTATTTTCAGCGAAAAAGCAATTCATTCATAGCTGCTTCCGTCGAAACAGTGTGTGCATACCTTGCATTTTGGCAGTCCGATTGATTCAATCACGTTTTCAATGGAGCTGAATTTGAGGGAGCTGATTTTCAGCTGTTCGCGGATACGCTCTACCATGGCTTCGTATTTGGGGCTTCCGGTTTTGGCGTATTCGTCAAGGTGGGCATCGGGGTTGCCTTCGAGTTCGGCAATCACTCTGCGGGTAATTAGTTCCATGTCGCTTTTGGACGCGGTGAAGTTGAGGAACTTGCAGGGGTAGATGAGCGGCGGACAGCTGATGCGCATGTGTACTTCCCGGGCGCCTCCCTCAAAGAGGTCGGCAACGTTGTCGCGCAGCTGCGTGCCTCTGACAATGGAGTCATCGCAGAATATCACCTTTTTGTTTTTCATCAAGGCTTTGTTCGGGATGAGTTTCATTTTGGCAACAAGCTCGCGGCGTTCCTGGGTGCTTGGGGTGAAGCTGCGGGGCCATGTCGGGGTGTATTTCACGATGGCGCGTTTGTAGGGCACATTCTTGCCTTCGGCATATCCGAGAGCCATGCCTATGCCGGAGTCGGGTATGGCGCTTACAAAGTCGGCTTCGGTGGAGTCTTTCTCGCCCATTGCGCAGCCGCAGGCGTAGCGCATCTCATCAACGTTTCTGCCTTCGTACTCGCACACCGGGTAGCCGTAGTATGTCCACAGAAACGCGCAAATCTGCATGTCGTTGCCGGGTGCCTTGAGCTGGCGCATGGAGTCAGCCGAGAATTCCACTATTTCACCCGGTCCGACATTGTAGTGTACTGTGAAACCGAGGTTGGGAAACGCGCAAGTTTCGGATGTAGCGGCAAACGCGCCTTCTTTGTGTCCTATTATAATAGGTGTGCGTCCGAGTCTGTCGCGTGCGGCTATGATGCTGTTTTCGAGCAGCAGGAGCATGGAGCAGCTGCCTTTTATTCTGCGGTAGACGTTTTCAATGCCGCTGACAAAGTCAGAGCCTTCGCTTATGAGCGCGGCAATCATTTCTGTGGGATTGATGATGTCGTAGCTGTGTTCGCAGAAGTGATGCCCTTTTGCAAGAAGCTCTTTTTCAAGTTCTTTGATGTTGTTTATTCTTGCAACTGTCACAATGGCGAATTTGCCGAGGTGGCAGTTGACTATGATAGGCTGCGCATCGGTGTCGCTGATGACACCGATGCCGCAGTTTCCTGAAAACTCGTCAAGGTCGCTTTCAAATTTAGTGCGGAAATAGGAATTTTCAATATTGTGTATGGAACGGTTGAAGATTCCGTCGTGACAAGTTGCCATACCTGCACGTTTTGTTCCCATGTGGCTGTTGTAGTCAACGCCGTAGAACAGTTCGTTTATGCATTTAGAGTGTTTGGCAACTCCAAAAAAACCTCCCATGTTTAGTTGATATTATTTAGATGTTTTCTTTTCAATCCATTTGCGGGCGTTGATAAACGCGTCAATCCAGGGTGTTACCTCGTCATTGCGGTGTGATGCGGGATAGAATCCGCACTGCCAGGGGAATATGGCTCTTTCGAGGTGAGGCATCATGGCGAGATGGCGACCGTCGTCGGAGCATATTCCGGCGATAGCATAACGGCTGTCGTTGGGGTTGCCGGGGTAGGAGCTGTAGCTGTATTTTGCCACTACGTTGTACCTGCTCAAGGGCAGCGGCAGGTTGAAACGGCCTTCGCCGTGAGCAACCCATATGCCTGTTTTCATGCCAGAGAGGCTGCCGAACATCACAGAGTTGTTCTGAGGGATTGTTACACCAAGGAAGTTGCTTTCAAATTTGTGGCTTCCGTTGTGCTCCATCCGTGTACGTTTCTCGTGGTCGGGGTTGATGAGGTTGAGCTCAATCATGAGCTGGCATCCGTTGCAGATGCCGAGGCTGAGGGTGTCGGTGCGTTTGTAGAAGCGTTCAAGTGCCGATTTGGCTTTCTCATTCCATTTGAAGCCTCCTGCCCAGCCTTTTGCGGAGCCAAGAACGTCGGAGTTTGAGAATCCGCCGCAGAACACTATCATGTTTACATCGTCGAGTGTTTCGCGTCCGCTCATGAGGTCGGTCATGTGAACGTCTTTGACATCAAATCCGGCAAGGTAGAGGGAGTATGCCATCTCTCGGTCGCCGTTTACTCCTTTTTCGCGGATAATGGCGGCGCGTATTCCGGATTTTTCATGTTTGCCGAGCGCTATGCCGCGGCTTTCGAGCTTGCCGTCAAATCCGGCAGGGAAGCGGTAGCGCACAGGCTGGCTCTTGTAGTTTGTAAAGCGAGCCAGCGCATGGCTTTCGCCGCTTTGCTCGCAGTCCATGAGGTAGGATGAACGATACCAGACGTCGCGCATGTAGTCTATGTCGACAAGGCGCTGTGTGCCGTCGTGGTTTATCAGCAGCACACGTTCCTTGCAGGTATTGCCTATGATTTTAGCTTTCGCTCCTGCGTTTTCAAGTACTTTCATCGCGCTGTCCACGCTTGAGTCGGCAACCTGTAGAACTATTGCGGGGTTTTCGGCAAACAGTATCTTCACAAGGTCGTTTTGACCTTCGGCGCAGAATGCGTCGGTGTTTATTTCAATGCCTCCGGTGGTGTTTGCAAATGCCATTTCAAGCAGTGTGGTTACAAGACCGCCTGCGCTTATGTCGTGAGCGGCAAGTATGCTTCCTCTTTTTACAAGGCGCTGTACTGCATTGAATGTAGCGGCAAACTGTGCTACATTTTTTACGGTCGGGGCATCGGAGCCGATGTGGTTGAGCGATTGGGCGAACGCGCTGCCTCCGAGTCTGAGACTGTCGCCGGAGAAGTCCACATATATAAGTGTGCTCTTGCTGTTTCTGAGCACCGGAGACACTGTTTTGCGGATGTCGCTAACTTCGCCTGCGGCAGAAATTATTACTGTGCCGGGCGCAAACACTCTGTCTTCGCCGTATTTCTGGGTCATGGACAGGGAGTCTTTGCCTGTCGGGATGTTAATGCCGAGCGCGCATGCAAACTCGCTGCATGCTTCTACAGCACGGTACAGCGCAGCGTCCTCACCCTGGTTTTTGCAGGGCCACATCCAGTTTGCGCTGAGAGATATTGATTCAAGACCTTTTTTGAGGGGGGCGCCTACAATATTTGTAAGGGCTTCGGCTATAGCCATTACCGAGCCTTTTGCAGAGTCGGCGAGCGCTATCTGCGGGGCGTGACCGATAGAGGTTGCTATGCCTTTGTGTCCGCGATAGTCGAGAGCCACCACGCCACAGTCGCTCAGCGGTAGCTGCAGCTCGCCCTGACACTGCTGCCTTGCGACTTTGCCGGTAACGGAACGGTCAACCTTGTTGGTGAGCCAGTCTTTACAAGCCACAGCCTCAAGGCTAAGCACGTCGCGGAGGTATTCTTCTATCTTGCTGTCCTGATACTCGACATCTTTGTAGGTGCGAACCTCGGTGTTGTCGGTCATTATTGTTTTGGGCGAGTTGCCGAACATGTCTGCCATAGCGAGGTCAATAGGACGTACACCATCTGTCTGCTCGAATACAAACCGGTCGTCGCCTGTGGTTTCTCCGACAACATAAAGCGGGCTGCGTTCTCTTTCGGCAATTTTGCTTACATATTCGATGTCTTTTTCGCGGATAACCATACCCATGCGCTCCTGGCTTTCATTGCCGACAATCTCTTTTGCGGAGAGTGTCGGGTCGCCTACCGGCAGCGAGCCCATGTAGATTTTGCCGCCTGTTGATTCAACGAGTTCGGAAAGTGCGTTAAGGTGACCGCCGGCACCGTGGTCGTGTATTGAAATTATGGGGTTGGTGTCGCTTTCAGCGAGTGCGCGTATAACGTTGCTCACTCGTTTTTGCATTTCCGGGTTGGCGCGTTGTATGGCATTGAGTTCTATAGAGTTGTCATAGCTGCCTGTTTCTACGGAAGAAACGGCTCCGCCGCCCATGCCGATGCGGTAGTTGTCGCCGCCCAGTATCACAACTTTCTGTCCTGCTTCCGGCTCACCTTTGAGGGCATCCTTTCTTGCAGCGAAACCCACACCTCCGGCAAGCATTATCACTTTGTCGTAAGCGTACATGCGACCGTTTTCCTGGTGTTCGAAAGTGAGAAGCGAGCCGCAAATCAGTGGCTGACCGAATTTGTTGCCGAAGTCGGATGCTCCGTTAGATGCTTTTATAAGTATTTCGGCAGGTGTCTGATAGAGCCATACCCTCGGGTTCATCATCAGTTCCCAACGGTGTTCGGGAGACATGCGGGGGTATGATGTCATGTAAACGGCGGTACCTGCTATGGGCAGACTTGCCTTGCCGCCTCCAAGACGGTCACGAATCTCGCCTCCGCTACCGGTTGCCGCTCCGTTGAACGGTTCTACGGTTGTCGGGAAGTTGTGAGTCTCGGCTTTTAACGAGATAACGGTTTTTATAGGTTTTACATCGAAATAGTCGGGACGGTCGGGATTTGTGGGATAGAACTGGTCTATTTCAGGACCTTTTACAAAAGCCACGTTGTCTTTATAGGCAGACACAAGCCCGTTGGGGTTTTCCTGTGATGTTTTTTTGATGAGCTTGAACAGGCTCGACGGTTTTTCTTCGCCGTCGATTATGAATGTGCCGTTGAATATTTTGTGGCGGCAGTGTTCTGAGTTGACCTGTGAGAATCCGAAAACTTCGCTGTCGGTCAGGGGGCGTCCCAGTTTTTCGGCGAGTTTTCGCAGGTATTCTTCTTCTTCCGGGCTCAGTGCGAGACCTTCCGCTTTGTTGTATTCCGCAATATCCTCTATGTAGACAATCGGTTCGGCAGTGCGTCCGGGGTTAAAAATGGAACCATTGAGACCATCGTATACTCTTTCGAGCATTTTGTCATGGCGCGGCGGGTTTTCTTTAGAAAGCAGGTATTGTTCTATACGGGTAATTCCGCTAATGCCCATGTTTTGGGTTATTTCAACGGCGTTTGTGCTCCAGGGGGTTGTCATTTCCTTGCGGGGACCGACGAAAATTCCCTTTACAGACTTTGAAACCAGGGGCTTTGCGCCATCAAAAAGCCAGGAAAGTTTTTCGTTTTCCAGTTCTGAAAATTTGTGGTCTGTCTCCACGGCGATTACCGTTGAGTTACCTTTTTTAAAGAATACTACCATGCTGAGTGATAATGGTTGGTGAAATGGTTTGTTTTCGTTGCAAAATTAATCAAAAAAAGTGGTCTGATGTTTAGAAACTGTTTAAATTTAATCCGAAATTTTTTATATAGTAAACCTCACAATTAAATTTAAACAGTTTCTTAGACCGGTTTAAATTTGTGTCATTCTGCTGATGATAATTTTAGAACCGGACTGTGTCGCGGCACATATTATCGGCAGGTCTTGCAATATTGTTTATGGCGTTTAAGGGCAAATACAGACCTGTTCCATGAAAGTTATGGAAGTGGATGAGCCACCCGTCGCGGAGGGTGTCTATGCGCGAAATTTCAGACCATTTTACGTTGTAGATAACGGGGATGGCGTCTTCGTAAAGGTTTGAGGTTATTATCATTCGCTCGCAGGCGGTTATCTCAATTTTTTTTGGAGATACGGCTTTTTGAGCCAGAGGAGTAAGCAGCTGACCGGTGAACGCGCGGGCTATAATAACCGGGGCTATAAGAAATATAATCATGAGTGATACCAGCAGCCATCTTAAATCGACAGCCGAGGCGCACATGCAAATAGATGAGGGGAGTGCGAGAATCCACCAATTTTTACGGATGACTCTGCGTATTGCAAGAGCCACATATCGGGACGGCGGGGTCTTGTATATGTCGGTACTGATAGTGGTGCCGGGAGTAATAATATCATCCGCCGTGCAGATACAGGCGGAGGATGTGGTGTCTTTGGGTTCAGTCATCGAGTTTGTGGATAACTAAACCGGAACGGAGCTTTGGCTCGAACCATGTTGTTTTAGGGGGCATTATGTTGCCGGAGTCGGCTATGTCCATGAGTTGTTTCATAGACACCGGGTACAGTGCGAGCGCCATTGCCATTTCTCCGGAGTCTACTCGTCGTTGCAGTTCTCCAAGTCCTCTTATGCCGCCCACAAAGTCGATGCGCTTGTCGCTACGGAGGTCGTGAATGCCGAGTATGTCTCTCAGAATAAGATTGCTGGATATGGTGACGTCAAGCACTCCGATGGGGTCGCTGTCGTCGCAGCGTCCTTCGCGAGGGGTAAGGCTGTACCATTGTCCGGGCAAATAAAGAGCAAAGTTGTGCAGGGCTTCCGGTGTGTGGATTTCCGACCCTTTTGGCTGTACGGTGAAGTCTTTTTCGAGCGCAGCGAGAAACTGCTCCGCAGTCAGTCCGTTCAGGTCGCGTACCACTCTGTTGTAGTCAATGATTTTGAGGTGAGAGGCAGGGAATGCGACAGCAAGAAAGTAGTTGTACTCTTCGTCTCCCCTGTGAGCCGGATTAGCCTTGGCTTTTTCATTTCCTACAAGCGCCGCAGCCGCGGTGCGGTGATGCCCGTCGGCTATGTACAGGTATGGGATTTTGTCAAATTCGGCGGTTATGGCGTCGATTGTATCGTTGTCGTCTATAACCCAGAAGTGATGACCGAACCCGTCGGGAGCCACAAAGTCGTATTCGGGAGTGCCGGCTGTGACTTTCTTTATAATGTTTTCCAAAGTGTCGTTGTCCGGAAATGCAAAAAAAACGGGTTCTACATTGGCGTTGTTGACACGGACATGTTTCATTCTGTCCTCTTCTTTGTCGCGGCGTGTCAGTTCATGCTTTTTGATGCGTTCACTCATGTAGTCGTCGACATTGGCGGCAACCACAATGCCGTACTGGGTGCGCCCGTCCATTGTCTGGGCGTAGACATAGTAGTGTTCTTTTTCGTCCTGAACAAGCCATCCTTGCTGTTGGAAAGCCTTGAAGTTGTCGGCGGCTTTGGTGTAGACTTTAGGGTCGTGCTCGTCAGTGCCCGGTTCGAAGTCGATTTCCGGCTTGATGATGTGGTATAGTGATTTCGGGTTGCCTTGCGCTTCGCTGCGTGCTTCTTCGGAGTTGAGCACATCGTAGGGACGCGAGGCAACCTCTGTCACCATTTCTTTCGGGGGGCGTACCCCTCTGAAGGGCTTTACTTTTGCCATAAAGTAATGTTTTTAAGGTATTTGATTCGGTAGTTTGCTGGCAAATTATCTTTTGCGTTCAATGGTCTGCTGCCTGTCCGGACCCACGCTGACTATTGAAATCGGAGTGGCGAGTTCTTTTTCAAGGAATGCGATGTAGTCGTTGAACTCTTTGGGAAATTCGGTTTCGTCTTTCATTTTTGTCATGTCGGTTTTCCAGCCTGGCATTGATACATAAACAGGCTTTATTTCCACGCCGTCGACAGAGTAGGGGAAGTCGGTTACGGTTTTTCCGTCGATTTCGTATGCAACGCAAGCCTTTATTTCGTCAAATCCGTCAAGGACATCGCTTTTCATCATAATCAGCTGTGTAACGCCGTCAACCATTATGGCATAGCGGAGAGCCACAAGGTCAATCCAGCCGCAACGGCGTTCGCGTCCGGTCACGGCTCCGTACTCGTGTCCGAGGTCGCGTATAAGTTTGCCGGTTTCGTCAAACAGTTCTGTCGGGAAAGGACCGCTGCCAACTCTGGTGCAGTAAGCCTTGAAGATGCCGAATACTTCTCCGATTTTGTTAGGCGCTACTCCGAGTCCGGTGCAGGCTCCGGCTGTGACTGTGTTGGATGATGTCACAAAGGGGTATGAGCCGAAGTCAACATCAAGGAGCGTGCCCTGGGCTCCTTCACAAAGCACTTTTTTGCCGTCGGCAAGCGCGCGGTTTATTACGAATTCGCTGTCGACAATATCGTATGTGCGGAGGTAGTCTATCGCATCAAGCCATTTTGCCTCGGCTTCAGAAAAGTCGGGGTTTTCGCCCATGGCATTAAGTTGTGCCACATGACGTTTTCTCGCGGCTTCATAGCGCTGTTTGAAATCAGGGGCGAGGGCATCGCCGAGCCTGAGACCGTTGCGACTTATCTTGTCGGTGTATGTAGGTCCGATGCCTTTGCCGGTAGTGCCGATTTTGGCTCCGCCTTTGGCTTTTTCATTTGCAGCATCAAGAAGCCTGTGTGTAGGCATTATCAGATGGGCTTTCTTGGATATTTTTAGCAGAGGACGGATGTCGGCACCCGATTCGCCGAGTGCTTCAGCTTCCTCGCGGAATAGAACGGGGTCAAGCACAACGCCGTTGCCAATTATGTTTGTACGTCCTTGCTGGAAGATGCCTGACGGTATAGACCTCAGCACATATTTTTTCCCTTCAAATTCGAGGGTATGTCCTGCGTTAGGTCCACCCTGAAATCGTGCCACGAGGTCGTAGCGGGGTGTCAGCACATCAACAACTTTTCCTTTTCCTTCATCGCCCCATTGGAGCCCGAGTAACACGTCGACTTTCATGATCTGTTGTGTTGTTTCTTTACATTAGTAGTGTTTTCTTTTGAACTCTGAGAATCAGCGGCGGTTCGTTTTTTTCTGGCGCATCTGGAGCATACTCCGTATATGTACAGATCCGCATACGCCGGACGGAAAGTGCCGAACCGCAGCGAGGAGAGCATTGTGTCGATGGTCTGGTCTTTCACCTCACGGACTTTGCCGCATCGTGTGCAGACAAGGTGATGATGGTTTGACAGCCCTGCGATTTTTTCGTAGTGGGCAGGTTGCCGACCAAAAGTGCGTCGTCTTACCAGCGAAGCTTCGGCAAGAAGTTCGAGGGTGTTGTAGACGGTGGTGCAGCTCACATGGTAGCCATCGGCATGAAGAGCGGCGTTGAGGGTCTCGACCGAGAAATGGTCTGACATGTCAAAAACCTTTTCCAAAATGGTGTAGCGTTCCGGTGTCTTGCGCAGTTTGTGCTGTGTAAGATACTGTGTTAACGCGCCCATAGCGGCTGTTTTGGCTTTGTCGTCACTCATCGCACACAAAGTTATATATTCTGTGCGATTTGCCCAAAATTATTTGAGGTTTTCACGCACTTGTTCCAGATATGCTTTCATCGCTTCGGAGTCGTGGGCAGCGACTATTTCCTTTAATCGGCTCAGCTGTTCGGTTATTCTGTCCAGCTGTTCAGGTGTGTTGGGATTGAACAGAATTTCGCTGAGTAGAAAATCGTCCTCAGACATAAGCCCTTTGGCTATTTTCATGTGGCGCTTGAATGTTGTGCCTGGAGCATCCTGGTGTTTCATGACAGAAGCGAACACAAGGGTAGATGCGAAGGGCACGGACAATGAGTAGGCTATGGTGAGGTCGTGCTGTTCAAAGGTGTATTCCTCTATGTGCAGTCCGAGCCTGTTGTACAGGTCTTTGAAAAACACTTTGCCGAGGCAGTCGCCTTCGCTGATTATAATTGCATTTTCATTGGCAAGGTTGCTCAAAGACGCGAATGTGGGTCCGAACATGGGGTGGGTGCTGACAAACGGGTGACCGCATTTGGCATAAAACTCAGGCAGTCCGGTTTTTACGGAAGCAATGTCGGATATTATGCATGACGCACTGAGGTGAGGCAGCACAGCCTTGAAAGCGTCAATGGTGTATTTCACGGTTGCCGCGTTGATTACCAGGTCGGGATTGAAATTGTCAACTTCATCCAGGCTCTCGAAACGAAGCGCATGGTATGCAAAGCGCAACCGCTCCGGCGAGGGGTCATACACGGCAACTTCGTGGTCGAATGACAGAAGGTCGCTGAAAAACGAGCCCATTTTTCCGGCTCCGAGTATAAGAATCTTCATTATTTACCGAGTCTGTCGTTTAGTACTTCAATTTGCTGGCGAACAGATTCGTCATGTATTGCCAGGAGAATGGTTTTCATGAAATCGGCGCTCATGCCCATTTCCTCTCCGAGTTTCACACGGGTGCGGATGACATCGTTGTAGCGGTTTGCCTGCACAACGCTCATGCGGTGTTCTTTTTTATACTGACCGATTTCTCTTGATATTCTCATTCGGTGCGCGAGTATTTCAAGGAGGTCGTTGTCAACCTTGTCAATCTGCTGTCGCAACAGGGTGAGATTTTCTGTGCTTTGTTTGTCTCCGCGGATAACAAGGGTGTTCAGTATAAAGTTAAGAATTTCCGGGGTGACTTGCTGCGAGGCGTCGCTCCAGGCTTTGTCGGGGTCGCAGTGACTTTCTATAATGAGTCCGTTGAAACCCATGTCGAGAGCTTCCTGACACAGTGGTGCTATCAGTTCCCTTTTACCGCCAATGTGTGAAGGGTCGCATACGATTGGCAGGTTGGGGAAGCGCAGACGCAGTTCAATGGGTATGTGCCAGTTAGGCATGTTGCGGTACAGGTGTTTTCCGTATGTGCTGAATCCGCGGTGGATAGCGCCGATTTTGCGGATGCCGGCGTTGTAGATGCGTTGCATGGCGCCAATCCACAGTTCGAGGTCAGGATTTACAGGGTTTTTTACCAGAACGGCAATGTCTGCGCCTCGTTCTTTAAGAGTGTCTGCAATTTCCTGCATGGCGAAGGGGTTTGCAGATGTGCGCGCCCCGATCCACAGTATGTCAATGCCGGCATCAAGGGCTTCTGTCACATGCTGCCGGGTTGCGACTTCGGTAGCAGTGAGCATGCCGGTTGTTTCCTTGACTTTTTTCATCCATTGCAGACCCTCGGAGCCGATGCCTTCAAAGCCTCCGGGTTTGGTGCGCGGTTTCCATATTCCGGCGCGGAATATTTTGATGCCGTTTGCCGCCAGTTCCTGCGCTGTGCACAAAACCTGTTCTTCTGTTTCCGCGCTACAGGGGCCTGCGATAACAAGGGGGAGGTCAGCAGTAAAATTTTCAGGTACTATAGGTTGTAGATTTTCCATTGTCGTATGTGTTTGTTTAGTAATTGTTTGTCTGTTTTATGTTTCTGATTCGTTCAAGCGCACGGTGCATGTTGTCTTCAGTAGCGCAAAGTGATATACGGATAAACCGGTTGCCGTTGGAGCCGAAAACAAATCCGGGGGTTATGAACACATTTGCCTTGTACAGCACTTCGTCGGCAAGAGCTTCGCCTGAGGGCATGTGGTCCGGAATCTTTGCCCAAAGGAAAAGTCCGCGTTGGGAGGAGTCGAATGAGCATCCCAGCTCAGCGGCGATTTCTTCAGCGATTTTGCGGCGTGAAGAGTACACTGTGTTCAGCTCGTCATACCACTCTTTGCCGCTTTGCAGCGCCTTCACTGCGGCAAGCATAACCGGTTTGAACTGTCCGGAATCTATATTGGATTTCACTTTCAGAATCCAGTTTACAAACTGAGGGTTGGACGCGAGCATTGCCACACGCCAGCCCGCCATGTTGTGGCTTTTGCTGAGAGAGTTCATCTCAATGGCAATCTCTTTGGCTCCCGGCACAGACAGTATGCTTGTCGGGTTGTCGTTGAGGATGAAGCTGTAAGGGTTGTCGTGGGCAATGACTATATTGTGTTTTCTTCCGAAATTCACTATCTCCGTCAGCAGTTCAATGTCGGCGGGGGTGCCGGTGGGCATGTGCGGGTAATTGACCCACATAAGCTTGATTTTGTCCAGCGGCAATTTTTCAAGCTCTTCGAAATCGGGCTTCCACCCGTTTTCTTCTTTTAAGTCATAGTTGAAAATCTGCGCCTGAGCCAGGTTGCTGACCGAAGTATATGTCGGGTATCCGGGGTTTGGTACCAAAACACCGTCACCGGGGTTTAGAAAAGCGAGCGATATGTGCAGTATGCCTTCCTTGCTGCCGATGAGTGGCTGTATTTCAGTGTCCGGGTCAAGCTCTACGGAGTACCATTTCCGGTACCAGTCGGCGAAAGCCTTACGCAGAGCCGGAAGTCCGACGCATGGCTGGTAACTGTGACTGTTTTCTTTCGCCGCCTCCGAGAAAAGGGTGTCAAGAACCTCTTTTGAAGGCATGCGGTCTGGTCCTCCTATGCCTAAAGATATTACATCAAGACCTTTTGCATTCATTTCCGCTACTTCGCGAAGTTTGCGCGAAAAGTAGTATTCTTTTACAGAGCCGACTCTCTGAGCCGGTTGTATGTCTATATTATATTTCATTTTTGCACTCTTTATATTCTCCGAGAACTTTGAAGTCGTTAAGCAGGGGGCGTATGGCGTCAAGCGCCTGCCGGTACCGGACAAATGACGAAAAAGTCAGGTCAACATAAAAACGGTACTCCCACTCTCTGCCTATTATGGGCATTGACTGTATCTTTGACAGGTTCATGTCGTAAAATGTAAGGATTGTGAGTACCTTTGACAAGGCGCCTTGGGTGTGAGGCAATGTGAAAACGATAGAGGCCTTGTCAAGTTCCTCTTCTCTCGGACGAAGCTCCGGCACAAGGAGCGGGTCGGAAAGAATCAGAAATCTTGTGAAATTGCGCTTATTGGTTTCAATGCCCTTTTCAAGTATTTCCAGCCCGTATAGATTGGCGGCGTACTCTCCGCATACGGCAGCGTGACTGGTAAGATTGCCTGCGGCTATGTCGTGGGCGCTTCCGGCTGTGTCAAGTTTTTCTACTATCCGCATATTAGGGTGCTTGCGTAGAAACTGCTCGCACTGCATCAGTGCCATTGGATGAGAGTTGACTTCGGTCAGCTCGTCAATTTTTTGACCGGGAATAGCTGCGAGAACGTGGGAAATGCGCATTTTATGCTCTCCTACAATACTCATGTTGCTTTTTCGGAGCAACTCATGATTTTGCAGCAGTGCGCCGGCAATGGTATTTTCTATAGCAAGGATGCCGAGCAGGGATGCGTCGGAGTCAAGCGCCTCGAACATTGCAGGAAATGTTTCACAAGGCACTGTGTCTATCTCCTGCGGAGCAAAAAAAGCTCTTGCGGCAGCGTCGTGGTAGCATCCGGCAACTCCTTGTATTGTTACTTTTGGTTTCATTTATTATAAAATAGGTATATAACATTAAAAAATCCCGTCGTCTCAATGGCGCCGGGATTTCGTTATGTTGTCTTGCTTCTGTTTGTACGGTTGTTTGTTCAGGCACATAAAATCCCGTTTTTATTTTTGGTAAAATAAAAATACGAATAATAATATGTGCTAAATCGTGTCATGCTTGTTTTATTTTGCAATGCAAATATATGAATTATTTTTGAATTGTAGTCTGTAATACAGATTTTTTTTCAAATTATTCTATTTTTCCCATTATGGCAAGATGTGGATGACCTGCATTTTCAGTAAGAATTATGCCTGAGAATGCAATAACGGCATCCGCATTAAGCTGTAAGGGATTTGCTGTCATGCCTTGATTATGGCTATTGCTTCAGTAGGGGTTACGAGGGTCTGCTCGCCGCTTGTCATGGATTTGAGCGTGAGTTTGCCAGCCTTCATCTCCTCTTCGCCCACAAGCGCTACATAAGGTATGGCGCGTGCATCGGCATATCCCATCTGTTTTTTCATCTTTGCAGCGTCGGGATATACCTCGCAGGCAATGCCGGCTTGCCGCAGCTGTTTCATCATAGACATTGCAGCCTGAGCCTCTGCAGCGCCAAAGTTGGAAAACATGACAGACGGCGCGGATGTTACAGTGGCGGGGAACAGGTCAAGTGCAGTAAGCACATCGTAGATGCGGTCGGCGCCGAAAGATATGCCCACGCCGCTGAGTCCGGGCATGCCGAACACTCCGGTGAGGTTGTCGTAGCGACCGCCGCCCGATATGCTGCCAATCTGCACATCCAGCGCTTTGACCTCGATGATGGTGCCGGTGTAGTAGTTCAGTCCCCTTGCGAGAGACACATCAAGCTCTACCTCCGCATTCATGCCCAGGGCAGCCGATGAATGCATCACTTCTTCAAGTTCGGCAACGCCCAAAAGACCAATTTCGCTCTCTGCCAGAATCAGTTTCAGGCTTGCGAGACGCTCTTCGGCAGTGCCAGAGACAGAAAGCACAGGGACAAGTTTTTTGATGGCTTCCTTGCCGAGTCCTCTTTCCTCAAGTTCTTTTTTGACGTTTTCCAGTCCGATTTTGTCAATTTTGTCAATAGCTACGGTTATGTCGGTGAGGCGCTCCGGCTCGCCGATGACTTCGGCTATGCCGGCAAGAACCTTGCGGTTGTTTAATTTTATTACAATCCGTATGCCAAGCCTTTTGAAAACCTCGTCAATAAGTTGCAGCAGTTCAACCTCGTTTACCAAAGAATCGCTGCCCACAATGTCGGCATCGCACTGATAGAACTCCCTGTATCGACCCTTTTGCGGTCGGTCGGCACGCCACACAGGCTGAATCTGGTAGCGTTTGAAAGGCAAAGTCAACTCGTTGCGGTGCTGCACCACAAAGCGGGCGAAGGGCACGGTAAGGTCGTATCTTAGTCCTTTCTCGCTTACCTTTGATGTGAGCCTTGCCGAATCAGCTGCGGTAAATGTCTCATTTTCAATTTCGCGCAGCCATTCGCCTGAATTGAGTATTTTGAACAGAAGTTTGTCGCCCTCTTCTCCGTATTTGCCCATAAGTGTTGACAGATTTTCTATCGAGGGGGTTTCAATAGGCGAAAATCCGAAAAGTTCGAACACATTGCGTATTGTGGAGAAAATGTAATTTCTACGGGCTGTCTCAACGGGTCCGAAATCGCGGGTGCCCTTTGGTATTGACGGTTTCTGTGCCATTCGTCGTTATTTGCTTAGTGCTGCTATTGCTGCGGTTAGACTCTCGATTTTAGCTTCTGCGTCTGCAAGTTTTTTGCGTTCGGATTCCACCACCTGAGCGGGAGCGTTGGATACGAATCTTTCATTTGACAGTTTTTTGACAACAGATGCCTTGAAGCCGGTATAGTAAGCTAAATCTTTGTTCAGGCGTTCAAGTTCGGCAACAGTGTCTATGGTGCCGGCAAGTGGCACATTAACCTCAGTGGTGCCTGCCATAAAGGAGGCTGCGGCGGGGTCTTTGGCAGCATTATGGTTTATGGAGCCGGCATTTGCCAGCTTTGCAATCACCGCGTCTTCTTTCTTGTTCCATGTTCCTAATACATTGACGGTCAGCGGCTCTTTGTTAGGAATGTTTTTCTCGGCACGGATGTTTCTCAATCCGTTGACAACTTCCTGGGCGTGAGACATCAGAGATATGATTTCGCCGTCGGTCTGTACCGCTTCCGGTGCAGGGGCGTACATTATGGATTCTCCGTCGCGTCGGTCTTCGAGGTGTTGCCATAATTCTTCTGTGATAAAGGGCATGAACGGGTGGAGCATTCTGAGCAACGAGTCAAAGAATGAAAGGGTGGCTGAGTATGTTTCACTGTCAATAGGAGAGCCATAGGCAGGCTTTACCATTTCAAGATACCATGAGGAGAAATCATCCCAGAACAAACGGTAGATTTCTTTGAGAGCCTCGCTGATACGGAATTTTGAGAAAAGGTCGTTGACCTCCTCGACACTATTGCCCAGTTTGGCTTTAAACCATTCTATAGCGCATTTTGCCGCATCAGGGGTTGTTGCGGTTTCGCTGACCTCCCAGCCTTTGACAAGCCGGAATGCATTCCAGATTTTATTGCAGAAGTTGCGACCGGTCTCACACAATTTCTTGTCAAACAGAATGTCGTTGCCCGCAGGAGCGCACAGCATCAGACCTACTCTCACACCATCGGCTCCGTAATTCTCAATCAAATCCAGCGGGTCGGGAGAGTTGCCGAGCTGTTTTGACATTTTGCGACCGATTTCATCACGCACAATGCCTGTGAAATACACATTGTTGAATGGTTGCTTGCCTGCAAATTCATATCCTGCCATTATCATTCTCGCAACCCAGAAAAATATTATGTCCGGACCGGTTACAAGGTCGGCGGTGGGATAATAGTATCTCATCTCCTCGTTGTCAGGATCAAGAATGCCGTTGAAAAGCGAGATAGGCCAAAGCCATGAGGAGAACCATGTGTCAAGAGTGTCCTCGTCCTGCCTCAGGTCTTCGGCACTTATTGCCGGATTGTCTTTACGGGCTATTTCAAGAGCTTCTTCAGGAGTTTCTGCTACTATTGTCTGCCCGCCAGGAGTGTAGTACGCCGGTATGCGGTGCCCCCACCAGAGCTGTCTGGATATGCACCAGTCTCTGATTTCGGTCATCCAGTGGCGGTAAGTGTTTATATATTTCTCAGGAATGAAGCGGATTGTTCCGTTTTCCACACCTTCAAGCGCCGGTTTGGCAAGCGTTTCCATCTTTAGAAACCATTGGTCGCTCAGACGAGGCTCTGTAACCGTGTCGGAATTGCGCTCGGAGTACCCCACCTTGTTCTCGTAATTTTCTATCTTTTCAATGAGTCCGGCGGCTTCAAGGTCTTTTGCAATCTGTTCGCGCACGGCGAAACGATCCATTCCTACATACATCCCTGCGGCCTCTGATATGGTGGCATCGTCATTGAAAATATCTATGGACTCAAGGTTGTGTTTTTGTCCGAGGGCATAGTCATTAGTGTCGTGAGCCGGTGTCACTTTAAGGCAACCTGTGCCGAACTCTATGTCTACATAGTCATCCTCTATGACAGGAATCTCTCTGCCTACAAGCGGCACAATCACCCGTTTGCCCTTGAGGTGGGTGTTCTTGGGGTCATTCGGGTTGATACACATCGCGGTGTCTCCCATGATAGTCTCCGGGCGGGTAGTGGCTACTATGGCGTATGTGTCCTCGCCGACAACCTTGTATCGGAGATAGTACAGCTTGCTGTGCTCTTCTTTGTATATCACTTCGGCATCGCTGAGGGCAGTCTTGGCTTTCGGATCCCAGTTGACCATTCTTTTGCCTCGGTATATCAGACCTTTGTTATACAAATCCACAAATACCTTTATGACACTTTTGCTGCGCACGTCATCCATTGTAAACGCGGTTCGGCTCCAGTCGCAAGAAGCTCCGAGTTTTCTCAGCTGTTTCAGTATTATGCCGCCATAGGTATTGGTCCAGTCCCACGCGTGTTCAAGGAACTGTTCGCGAGACAGGCTGCTTTTCTTTATACCCTCTTTGGCGAGCTTGGCAACCACTTTTGCTTCAGTGGCTATTGATGCGTGGTCTGTTCCGGGAACCCACAGTGCGTTTTTGCCTGTCATGCGGGCACGGCGGGTAAGTATATCCTGAATTGTGTTGTTGAGCATGTGCCCCATGTGGAGAACGCCGGTGACATTTGGCGGAGGAATTACAATGACAAACGGCTCGCGTGCGTCAGGCACACTTTTGAACAGGTCATGATTCATCCAGTAGTCATACCACTTTGCCTCCACTTCGGAAGGTGAGTACTTTGTAGAAAGTTCGCTCATATTTTATTGAAATCTATAGAACACATTAATTATTATGCAAAAGTACTATTTTTTTAGCATCCGTATATTATCGAGGTGTATAGATTTTAACAAGACACCATATAAAGCAGCTCGGAGAGCCGTGAATTTATTTCACGGCTCTCCGAGCTGTTGTTGTCTTACCAGGATTCGAACCTAGACAGGCAGAACCAAAAACTGCAGTGCTACCATTACACCATAAGACAATCCGTATGCCCAGAGCCATCCGGCTCTAAAGCGTTGCAAATTTAGCGTTTTTTTTTAATCTGACAAACAGAAGTCTGCGCTTTTATTTATTTTGCAATGAGCAGGAAATAGTTTTTCTTGCCTCTTTGCGCGAGTATGTATTTGCCAGCCAGCAACATATCGGCAGTCACAATGCTGTAAGGGTCGGTCACTTTTTCTTTATTGATTGACAGGCCGCCTTGCTGAGCCATCTTTCTCATTTCACCTTTGGAGGGAAATACCGGAGCTTTGTCTGTGAGAAGGTCTACAAGTTTGAGCTCTCCGGAGGTTATGTCCGACATAGCTATCTCGTGCTGCGGCACACCGTCCATAACCTGGAGCAGTGTCTCCTCGTCAAGTCTGTGAAGAGCATCACCGGTGTTGTTGCTGAACAAAATCTGAGATGCTTCAACTGCCGCCTCATAGTCGGCTGCCGAGTGTACCATTGTGGTAATCTCTTTGGCAAGACGTTTTTGCAGGGGACGTCTGCCGGGGTCTGCTGCCTGCTCGTCTATGAGGGCTTTGACTTCTTCCTGAGTCAGTTCGGTGAATATCTTTATGTATTTTTCCGCGTCAGCGTCAGAAACATTGAGCCAGAACTGGTAGAATTTGTACGGGCTTGTGTATCTTGGGTCAAGCCACACATTTCCGCTTTCGGTCTTTCCGAATTTTCCGCCGTCGGCCTTTGTTATCAGAGGACATGTGAGGGCATATGCCTCGCCGGAGAGGGTGCGGCGTATAAGTTCGGTGCCGGTTGTTATGTTGCCCCACTGGTCTGACCCGCCAAGCTGCAGCTTGCAGTTCTTTTCGCGATAAAGATTTAGAAAATCGTAGCCCTGAACGAGCTGGTATGAAAACTCGGTGAACGACATGCCTTGCTGGCTCTCGCCGCTCAGACGTTTTTTGACAGAGTCCTTTGCCATCATGTAATTGACGGTGATATGCTTGCCGACATCGCGGATGAAATCAAGAAACGAGAAATTTTTCATCCAGTCGTAGTTGTTCACCATTTCGGCGGCGTTGGGCTCATCGCTGTCAAAGTCAAGAAACTTTGAAAGCTGTTTTTTTATAGCCTCCTGATTGTGGCGGAGTGTTTCCTCGTCAAGCAGTTTGCGCTCCTGGCTTTTCATGGAAGGGTCGCCAATCATGCCTGTCGCACCGCCGACAAGAGCAATAGGCTTGTGACCGGAACGCTGGAAGTGTTTAAGCATCATGACACCGACAAGATGCCCTATATGCAGGCTGTCGGCAGTCGGGTCTATGCCCAGATATGCTGTTGTCATCTCTTTTTCGAGCTGTTCCTTGGTGCCGGGCATCATCTGGTGAATCATGCCGCGCCAGGTGAGTTCATCTATAAAATTCATCGGTAGAATAATTCTTTTTTGTTTTTCCGGCTGCAAAGATACATTTTTTTTGACAGGTAACGGAGCGGGAGACAACAGATTCAACAAAAAAATATATCAGCAGTTGTAAATCGAATACTATTGTTGTACCTTTGCGGCAACGGCAAAGGGGTGCTCGCGGCTGTTTTTTAAGCCGGCGGGCTGAGATAAACCCTCAGAACCTGATCCGGTTAGTACCGGCGAAGGAATTGTTGGAACTTGACAGGCAACAGCGGCATAAGCTGTTATCGGTTGCCGTCAAGACAGTTTATCTCCCGGAAGTCGACATCGTATTAATGAGAATTCAGGAGATATGAGACAATATTATCCGGTATTGACAATAGCCGGCTCCGACAGCAGCGGGGGCGCAGGCATTCAGGCAGACATAAAGACTATTTCTGCCATAGGCTGCTATGCCATGAGCGCAATCACAGCCATAACCGCCCAGAATACCACAGGAGTAGCGGCGGTGCAAGGCATAGACCCCGAGATAGTGGCGCGTCAGATAGAGGTGGTATTTGCCGATATTCCTCCGATGGCAATAAAGACAGGAATGCTGTACAGTGCCGAAGTCATTGAGGCGATAAGCTCGGTACTGGGGCAGAGCAGTGTGCGTAATCTTGTGGTAGACCCGGTAATGGTGTCGACTTCCGGCTCCATGCTCATAGAAGAAAACTCGGTAAGCGCCATGAAAACGATGATTTTTCCCAAGGCTCTGCTGGTAACTCCTAATGTACATGAAGCTGTGGCGCTCACCGGAGAGCGCTGCACCTCTAAGCAGGCGAGTGCATTGCATGCCATGGGGTGTTCCAACGTTGTCATTAAGGGCGGCGATTCCGACGCAATTGATTTTAAAACAGATTATGTGTCTCTTGATTGCGGAGCCGATGTTTTTGATATACGGGCAGATGCGGTGGTAACGCAGAACACACACGGCACAGGCTGTACATTTTCGGCGGCTATTTCATCGTATCTTGCTCTTGGCTACAGCCTGTCCGATGCCATTAAAAGCGCCAAGCTGTTTGTTACAAGGGCATTGGAGGCCGGTGCATACATAACATGCGGGCATGGACATGGACCTGCGAATCATTTCTTCTCTCCCCGAAGACTAAAGAATTTTAATCCCACACCTTATATATAATATAGGAATATGAATATTACAGTCAACGGCAAACCCTACGAAGTGGAAGAAGCCACCACCCTTGAGCAGGTTCTGCAACTGGCAAATATAAAAACAACCGGTATTGCTACCGCTTTGAACAATGCTGTGGTGCCGGCTGTCATGCGCCCCAAAACGGTGCTTGTCGAAGGCGACTCCGTAACTGTCATTACAGCTTTTTACGGTGGCTGATTTTATTAAGATAGCAATCACTGCCCCGGTGCCGCGCGATTGCGAAAGCGAACGCATAACACGCTTGCTTGAACTTGGCTGGGACAGGGTTCACCTCCGCTATCCGTCGCTGACACTGACGCAGGTACGGAAAATTGTTGAACTCGTGCCGCAGAAATGGCACGGCAGATTACGGTTGCATGGACATTTTGAACTTATAAACGAGTTTAATATAGGTGGGCTGCACCTGAACAGCCGGTGCCCGGCGGTGCCGTCCGGCTTCAGAGGAGCTATTTCAAAAAGTTGCCATACCGTTGATGAGGTTCGGCAGGCAAGTGCGGGCGGTCGCTTCGATTCGGTGACTCTCAGCCCGGTATTTCCAAGTGTGTCCAAACCGGGCTATAATCCGGTTCTGACAAAAGAAGATATGAGGGTTGCAGCCTCTATGATGCCGGTTATCGCATTGGGTGGGGTGACTCCCCGGCGCATAGCCTTGCTGAAACAGCTCGGTTTTGCAGGGTGCGCGGTTCTTGGAGCAGTGTCAGAAGCAGGCACCCTTGATGAATTAGCTGCGGTGACTGAAGATTTTAATCAAAACATTATATAATTAAGATGCTACAATTTATAACAAATCCGAGTGATCGGTACTCATTGCTCGAAGAAGCGCAGATGGCTATTGAGGGCGGATGTCGCTGGATTCAGCTGCGAATGAAGGACGCCACGGATGACGAAGTGCGTCAGGTTGCGCTGGAACTGATACCGTTATGTAAGGAAAATGACACATTTCTCATAATAGATGACCGGGTAGAGCTGGTCAATGAACTTAAAGTCAGCGGTGTGCATCTTGGAAAAGACGACATGGACCCGTTAGAGGCGAGGGAACTGCTCGGACCACATGCCATTATCGGAGTCACGGCGAATACGGCAGAAGATATAATACGCTTCAAAGGCAAGGATGTGGATTATGTGGGGCTCGGTCCTGTACACTTTACCACGACCAAGAAAAAGCTCGCGCCTGAACTCGGATATGAAGGAGTAAAATCCGTAATGGACAGCATAAGAGCCGCCGGGGTCGAACTACCGGTGGTAGCCATAGGCGGCATTAAAAAAGAGGATATCAAGCCGCTCAAAGAGGCGGGCGTAAACGGCGTTGCAGTGTCCGGTTCTATTATCGGAGCGCAGAATCCGGTTGAATATACAGCACAACTATTACAATTGTTACAGAAATGAAAAAAGACATACTCACAATAGGCAATCGAGACTTCACATCACGTCTTTTTGTAGGTACAGGCAAGTTCGCATCAAATCAAAAGATGCTTGAGGCTATTCTGGCATCTGAGTCAGAAATGATAACCGTGGCAATGAAGAGAGTTGACATGGACAACGGCGATGAGGACGATATGTTGCAGCATATCAACCGCGACCATGTGCAGTTGTTGCCAAACACATCCGGAGTGCGCAATGCAGAAGAAGCAGTTTTGGCGGCGCGCCTTTCCAGAGAGTGTTTCGGCACTGACTTCATAAAACTTGAAATACATCCCGACCCCAAATACCTCCTTCCCGACCCTGTGGAGACTCTCAAGGCTACAGAGATTCTTGCCAAAGAAGGATTTCATGTGTTGCCTTATATTCAGGCAGACCCGGTGTTGTGCAAACGTCTTGAAGAGGCAGGTACCGCTGCTGTCATGCCGCTTGGTGCGCCTATTGGAACAAACAAAGGACTCCGCACCAGAGACCTTGTGGAAATAATCATAGCCGAAAGCCGGGTGCCGGTAATAATAGACGCCGGACTTGGAGCGCCGAGCCACGCCGCCGAGGCTATGGAGATGGGCGCCGATGCGGTTCTGGTAAACACGGCAATCGCTGTCGCGGGAAATCCTGTTGAAATGGCAGTGGCTTTCAGACTTGCAGTAGAGGCAGGCAGAAAAGCTTACCTCGCCGGCCTTGGAGCTGTAAGCGACAGAGTGGCTGCGTCAAGTCCGCTCACCTCTTTCCTTGACAACCTTTGATAAACAAACTATTAAGCATAGAAACGCGATTATGAAAATAGAAAATATAGATGTCCATAGCTATCCCGGCTCTGAAAAAGTGTATATGAACGGCAGCATTCATCCTGTAAGGGTTGCTATGCGTAAGGTAAATCTTACTCCGACAGTAAAAGTATCCGGAGACGAAAAAATCACACGTCAGAACGAGCCTGTGTATGTTTATGACACAAGTGGTGTATATACCGACCCCAATGTGAAAATAGATATAAACGCCGGAATACCGCGCATAAGAGAGGAATGGATTTCAAAACGAGAAGACCTTGAGCGCCTTGACGGCATAACCTCCGAGTACGGACGTCAGCGCGAGGCAGACAAAAGCCTTGATTCCATAAGGTTTGCGCGCCGTTATGCACCCTATCGGGCAAAAGAAGGCTGCGAGATTACTCAGATGGCATTGGCTCGCAAAGGCATCATAACCCCCGAAATGGAATATGTGGCGATACGCGAAAACATGAATGCCGAGGCGCTCGGCATAAAAAGCCATATAACTCCCGAATTTGTCCGCGATGAAATCGCGGCGGGCAGGGCGGTACTCCCTGCCAACCCCAACCACCCCGAAGCCGAGCCGATGATTATAGGTAAAAACTTTCTTGTAAAGCTGAACACAAACATCGGCAACTCGGCATTGTCCTCAGGCATAGAGGAAGAAGTCGGCAAAGCAGTGTGGAGCTGCTATTGGGGTGGCGACACTCTTATGGACTTGTCTACTGGCGACAACATTCATGAAACACGAGAGTGGATTATTAGAAATTGCCCTGTGCCGATGGGCACCGTGCCTGTATACCAGGCTCTTGAAAAGGTAAACGGCAAGGTAGAGGATCTGACTTGGGAAATTTACCGCGACACGCTTATTGAACAGGCGGAGCAGGGGGTGGACTATTTTACAATCCATGCCGGAGCGCTGAGAGCTCATGCCGATATGATTAAGGAGCGCCTCACGGGCATAGTGTCGCGTGGAGGTTCCATAATGACACGCTGGGCGGTTTTGCATAACAGTGAGAATTTCCTATACACTCACTTTGACGAAATATGTGAGATTCTTGCAAAATACGATGTGGCGGTGTCGCTCGGCGATGGTCTGCGACCGGGGTCTATTCACGATGCAAACGACCGCTCGCAGTTCCTTGAACTCGATGTACTCGGCGAGCTTACGGAAAAAGCATGGAAACACAACGTGCAGGTGCTTATAGAGGGTCCCGGGCATGTACCTATGCATAAAATCAGAGAAAATATGGACAGGCAGATAGAAAAATGTCACGAAGCGCCGTTCTATACTCTCGGTCCTCTTACAACAGACATTGCTCCGGGCTACGACCATATAACATCGGCTATCGGAGCCGCGCAGATTGCATGGATGGGTACGGCAATGATATGTTATGTGACTCCAAAAGAGCATCTTGCACTCCCAAATCTGGAAGATGTTCGCAACGGCGTTATAACCTATAAGATAGCCGCCCATGCTGCTGATATTGCCAAAGGACACCCCGGCGCACAAGTGCGCGACGATGCCATGAGCAAGGCGCGTTTTGAATTCAGGTGGAAAGACCAGTTCAATCTTTCGCTTGACCCCGCCCGTGCCCGCCAGTACTACGTCGAAAGCCATAAGGATGACGACCATTTCTGTACCATGTGCGGCCCTAACTTCTGTGCCATGCGCATAAGCCAGAAAGTGGCAGACGAATGCGCCAAATAACTCCGGCTATGTTTTACGACGAACTTAAAAAATACGACTGGAATGAGACCACAGCCCGCATCGCCGCAAAAACTGCGGCTGATGTGGAGCGGGCTCTTGTCAGAGAACACCTCGACATAGACGACTTCATGGCTCTTATTTCCCCCGCTGCATCATCCTATCTCGAACCGATGGCGCAGCTGGCGCACAAGTACACCCTTGAACGTTTCGGTCGCACCATATCCATGTACATACCCATGTATGTGTCGAATGCATGCACAAACCACTGTGTGTACTGCGGCTTCAATCATCACAATCCATTGACAAGAGTAACGCTGTCAATGGAGCAGGTCAAGGCGGAGTGCGAGGCTATACGCAAGCTCGGACCCTTTGAGAACCTGCTGATTGTTTCAGGTGAATTTCCTGCGCTGAACGGTGTCGACTATCTCGAGAAAGTGCTGCATGTGGCGCGTCCGTATTTCAACAATCTCACAATAGAGGTCATGCCTATGAAGCAGCGTGACTATGAACGGCTCGTGCATAGCGGACTTAACGGGGTTGTGTGCTTTCAGGAAACATATCGCGAGTCCACATACGGCAATTATCATCCCAGAGGCATGAAGTCTATTTTCGAATGGCGTGTCAACGGATTTGACCGTATGGGAGCCGCCGGCGTGCATAAAATAGGCATGGGTGTGCTGATAGGGCTTGAAGACTGGCGCACGGATGTTGTCATGATGGCACGCCATCTGAGATATCTGCGGCGAAACTATTGGAAAACACGCTACAGTGTAAACTTCCCGCGAATGTGTCCGGCTGAGGGCGGTTACTCGCCGAGTGTGGTGATGACAGACCGGGAACTCGCCCAGCTGACAATGGCGTTCCGTATATTTGACCATGATGTGGACATATCCTACTCTACCCGTGAAAAGCCTGCTTTCAGGGCAAATATGATGAAACTCGGTGTGACATCAATGAGCGCCGGAAGCAAGACAGAGCCGGGTGGATATGTGTCTACTCCGGAGGCTCTGGAGCAGTTTGAAGTCAGCGACGACCGAACTCCGGCGCAGGTGGCTCAGGAAATCAGGGCTCTCGGCTATGAAGCCGTTTGGAAAGACTGGGATAAAAGTTTTGACGACAATGGCTGTTGACCCCTCTATGCTGCCGACAGTTGTCACGCGTATGCGTGGCGACTGGGCGGTCGGCGTTGACTCGCTGGGTAAACTGTGCGAGTGTCTGGAAGAATACCATTTTCCGAAACGCTACCAGCTCGTCAAAGCGCAGACAAGATGTCGACATGCCTATTTTGTGGAAAAAGGCCTGACACGCTCTTTCTGGCTCGTGGACGGCGAGGAGATTACCACCTCGTTTTCAACAGAAGGCGGCATTGTTTTCAGCATGGATGAACTCTATTATGACAGGCAGAGCGAAGAGTTTGTCGAGACAATGGAGCCGGTAAAGACATTTCGCATATCTATAGAAAATCTGCGCCACCTTATGGCAACCGACATAGACATATCCAACTGGGGGCGCATAATTCATCAAAATGAATACCGCAGGCTACACAGGTCGCACAAGGAGCGGCTCACATTGTCCGCGCGTCAGCGCTACGAGGAGTTTTGCTCGCAGTTTCCGCAGGTAATCCGCCGTGCCAACCTTGCATACATCGCATCCTATCTTGGCATTACTCCCGCCACACTGAGCCGGCTGCGTAATAAAAAAAGATAGCGGAAGCTCATATTTTTTTGATTTAAGTCAATTTTTAAGATTCAGTCGGGCTGTAAATTTGCAGTATCGTTTCACTCTAAGTATATTTATATGCAATCTACACCCTCCGTATCAAGTACCGATACAAAACCTCATTATGAACTGCTTGACGGGCTGCGCGGAGTAGCGGCACTGGCAGTAATATGGTACCATATCTTTGAAGCGTTTGCCACAAGTCCTGTAGACCAGAAATTCAACCATGCCTATCTTGCTGTCGACTTTTTCTTTGTGCTCTCAGGCTTTGTTCTCGGTTACGCCTACGATGACCGGTGGCGCAAAGGCATGACCTCAGGAAAATTCATGCTGAGGCGTATAATAAGGCTTCAGCCTATGGTCGTTGTCGGAGTTCTTTTGGGAGTCGTGGCATTTATTGTGCAGGGCTGTGAGAAATGGGACGGTTCTGCCGTAAGCATTTCGGCAGTGGTTCTTTCTCTTGTTCTCGGTCTGTTTATGCTTCCGTCACTGCCCGGCACACTGCCGGAAGTGCGTGGAAACGGCGAAATGTTTCCTCTTAACGGTCCGAGCTGGTCATTGTTTTTTGAGTACATAGGCAGTGTACTGTACGCGCTGGTGCTTCACCGACTTTCCAACCGGGCGCTGAAATGTGTGGTGCTGCTGTCCGGCATTTGCCTTGCCCTTGGAGCGGTAATGAATATTTCCGGCGATTACCACCTCGGTGTCGGCTGGAGTGCCGGAGGTGTCGGCTTCTTGGGCGGATTTCTCCGTCTGGCGTTCTCGTTTAGTATCGGTCTGTACATGAGCAGGGTGTTTGAGCCGGTGAAAATACGCGGAGCCTTCTGGATTTGCAGTGCGGTCGTAATCGGTGTATCCTGCGTGCCGTATATTACTGCCGATGGTCAGGCGAGTGTCATGAACGGCATATTTGACGCTGTTTGTACACTTGCAGTCTTCCCGATGGTTGTATACCTTGGCGCGTCAGGCTTCACTTCCGATAAAACATCAGGCAGAATATGCGAGTTTTTCGGAAATATATCTTATCCGGTATATATAATTCACTATCCTGCCATGTATCTGTTTTATTGGTGGGTGTGGAGCAACGGCTACACATTCGGTCAGGTCTGGTATGTTGCGGTGGGAATATTTATCGGAGTCATACTGCTCGCGTGGATTCTGTTAAGAGTCTATGACATGCCGGTAAGGCGATACCTCGCATCGCGCCTTTGTCGAAAATAAAATAAGCCCCGTTTCCCATCGTCAACAAATATCGGGGGAACGGGGCTGAATTATAGTCAGACGCGCTGAACAGCTGACTGAATACTCTTACTGCTTGTCGGCTGAATTGCCCCAGCGCGATTGCTGAAGCTGGGCAGATTTCTGCTCGGCGGCATTGTCTGCCGGATGCCAGAATGTCGGATGTCCCAGTTCCGATGGCATGAATTGCTGGCGCACAAAGTGTCCGGGATAGTTGTGGGCGTATTTGTAGTCCGTGCCGTAATTCATTTTTTTCATAAGTTCGGTAGGGGCATTGCGCAGGTGTAGCGGCACAGGACAGTTCCCTGTGTTTCTGACATTTTCAAGCGCCGCGTTTATTGCCATGTATGCGGAATTACTTTTTGGAGATGTGGCAAGGTAGATAGTACATTCTGCAAGGGGGATGCGCCCCTCGGGCCACCCGATTTTATGTATAGCGTCAAAAGTGGCGTTGGCGAGCAGCAGCGCGTTTGGATTGGCGAGCCCTATATCCTCGGCGGCAAGAATAAGCAGACGCCTTGCTATGAATTCCGGTTCCTCTCCACCCTCAATCATTCTGGCGAGCCAATAGATAGCCGCATCCGGGTCGCTGCCTCTCACGCTCTTTATGAAAGCGGATATTATATCGTAGTGCATCTCGCCGTTTTTGTCGTATGCTGCCGGATTCTTCTGCAATCTTTCGGTTATGACTTCATCCGATATTATAATAGGAGCGTCTGCCGGAGTGGACTGGTCAAGCAGGTCGAGTATATTTAGCAATTTTCTCGCGTCTCCGCCTGAGTAACGAAACAGAGCGTCCGTACTTTCTATTTTTATCTCACGCTCTTTAAGAATCTGATCCTCGTTTACTGCGCGTTGCAGCAGAGTGTTCAAATCCTCGCTGCATAAGGGCGAAAGTGTATATACCTGAGCTCTTGAAAGCAACGGGCGGATAACCTCGAACGATGGATTTTCCGTTGTGGCGCCTATCAGAGTCACAGTTCCGTTTTCTACCGCACCGAGCAGACTGTCCTGCTGGCTCTTGTTGAACCGGTGTATTTCATCTATAAACAGTATCGGGCGGCCTGTGGTGAACATGCCGAACGCTTCATGCTTGCACCTTTCGAGAACCTCACGCACATCCTTTACTCCTGAATGAACGGCGCTCAGAGTGTAAAACGGCACCCCGGCGGTATTGGCGACAATGCGTGCCAGAGTGGTTTTGCCCACTCCGGGAGGTCCCCATAAAATAAAAGAGGCTATATTGCCGCTCTCTATCATTCTGCGCATTATTGCGCCGGGTCCCACAAGATGCGTCTGTCCTATGTACTGCTCCAACGTGTGCGGGCGCAGACGTTCTGCCAAAGGTAATTGCATGTTTTATTGAGAATGAAGATATTATTAAACAAGCTCTGAGACTAAGAGTAGTACAAAGTTAATGAAAAAACACAACGGTTGGATTCATGCGGTGTTAAGAGATTATAATGTGTGACACTCATGTAACGGAATCAAAAAAAAATAGTAACTTTAACGCCGCAATGCACAGGTAAATCGCAGAAAAGCGAACTTAATGCGCTGCAACTTGTTAGACTTGTATAAACCGGCAACAACGAGACCTCCAGCGGTCTCAGCCGCCCGGCAGACAGAAGTTTAACGTTTTAAAATATAAATTTATGAGCAACGATTACAGACAGACCGGGACTCCGCAAAAGATGCGCAATATCTTCGGAATCATAATGATACTGGTGTACATAGGTGTGGGCGTTCTGTTCCTGACCGGATTTTTCGAAAGCATCTGCGGCGGATTTAAATGGCTCAGATGGGTTGCCGGTGGCATACTTATAGCCTACGGCATCTGGAGAGGCTATCGCCAGTTTACCGGCATAGACGATATGACACGATGAGCATCGGCGAAACAGCTGTCTGAACCAACTGATGAATGAAATGAATAAAAACAGAATAACTAAGGCTATGACTGCCGGGGCGTACGCGCTCGGCGGTCTCGCCTTGTCATTGTCACTGCTGACATCCTGCGGCAAAAAAGCCGAGTCGACATCTTCAAGCGGTATTGCGACAATTGTCTGTGATGCCAGCTTTGAAAACATTATGGACCAGGAAATAGATGTGTTCGAATATGTGTATCCGAACGCAAATATAATACCCTACTACACTGACCAGAACTCAGCCATAGACTCATTGCTTGAATTCAAGACACGCCTCATCGTAACCACAAGACCGCTTACACAAAAGGAGATGAGCTATCTTAAATCAAACGACAAACAGGTAAGGCAGAGTCAGATAGCTGTTGATGCACTTGCAATGATAGTGAATCCCCAGAATAGTATAAATGTGCTTAGCAAGCCTGAAATAGCGGAGATTCTTAGCGGCAAGCTACAGAAATGGAGTGAGGTTGAGCCCGGCAACGACCACCTCGGTGACATTGAAGTAGTGTTTGACCATCAGGGCTCAAGCACGGTGCAGTACATGCGAGACTCTCTGCTGTCGGGTGGCAACTTCGGTCCGAATGTCTTTGCACAGAACACTCCCGAAGAGGTATTCAAGGCAGTGGCGGCAAACAAAAACGCCGTAGGCATAATCGGTGTAAGCTGGATTAGCTCCGATATGAAAACCAGAGAAATGTCTCGCGAGGAATACGCGCAGTCTGTCCAGCGAAACGACAGCACGGACATAACATTCTCCAAGGATGTCAAAGTGCTCAAGGTGCGCGGAAATGACGAGGTGACAGCATACCTGCCGTATCAATACTACATTTTTAACGGCGACTACCCGCTGTATAGGCAGGTGTACATGATTTCCACAGGCACAGGCGGCAGTCTGAGCCACGGTTTCTACTCTTTCGTAACCGGATTTCACGGTCAGAAAATAATGCTTAACACCGGTGTGCTGCCAAAAGTGGTTCAGCCCACTATGGTGTATGTGAATTGACAAATACTGAACTTTAACAATAAACCAACTCATGAAAGTAAAATTCTTTTTTACCTTACTTGTTGCCGGAGCGCTCGGAGCTTCGGCTCAAGGCTATCAGGACGGCGTTGACAACTACAATGCCGGTCGTCTTGATGTGGCTAAGACAATTTTGGGCAACACACTCAATGATGCCGGTACAGACAAGGCTGTAGCTTACTATTATCTTGGCAATATAGACTTCAGCGAAGGCAATGTGGCTCAGGCAAAAGTGAATTATGAGAAAGGCGAGGCTGCAAACGCATCGTTTGCTTACAATCTCATCGGACTTGGCAAAGTAGAGCTTGCCAATGGAAACAAGAGTCAGGCTGAGGCTGATTTCAAACGGGCTCAGGATCTCAATAAAAAAGACACCAAGGTAATGGTTGCCATTGCGCGCGCTTACTATGAGGTTGACCCCGTTGTCTATGCTAAAGAGATAGACAAGCAGATAACCAAAGCGCTTAAGGACTCCAAGAACACCGAAAGCGCTGTTTTCCTGCTTCAGGGCGACATGAAGGCTAAGGAAAATCCCGGTGAGGCAGCGGCGCTGTACGAGCTGGCTATTGAAAGTGACAAGGCTAAACAGATTGTTAATCGCGAGGCTTATGTAAAATATGCCAACACATATTTCAAGGTAGCTCCCAGCTTTGCAATCGACAAACTGAAAGAGCTTAACCAGCTTGAACCTGAATCGGCACTGGCTCAGCGCGAACTGGCTGAGAAATACTATGACAACGACCAGTTTGGCAGCGCTTGTCAGCAGTATGGCATCTATATGCAGAACCCCAATCACTTCCAGAGCGACGAACAGCGCTACGCAGGTCTGCTTTACTCGGCACGCGAATACGACAAGTCTTTGGAAATCGCTCAGAAGGTGCTCGAAAAAGACCCGAAAAACTACTTCATGTACCGTATAATCATGATGGACCTTCACGAAAAAGGTGACAAAGCCGGTGCAGTGGAGTGGGGTACTAAACTGTTCAGCCACCCCGATGCCAATCTTACTCCCAACGACTATATTCTTTATGGTAACGCTCTAAGCGATAACGGTCAGGCTGAAAAAGCCGTTGAAGTGTTTGAAAAGGCTATTGAGCTCAATCCTGACAAACCCGAACTGCTTGTGGACCTCAGCTCTATCTATGAGAAAAACGGTCAGAACGAAGAGGCTGTGGCTACAATGAAGCGTTACCTTGACGGCGGAAACGGCAAAGTGAACGATTTTGTGAAAATGGCACAGCGCTACGATGGTCTCGCCCGCAGCCTTGAACCCGAATCTCCTGAAAGAGCGGAGGCTGCAGCCGAAGGCGTGAAATACATCAACAGGGCTATCGAAAAGGCTCCCAACACACCTATCGTATATGCAATCAAGAGCCAGATTCTTCTTACCGGCTCAAACAACGTGCCGACTCCTGAAGTTGCCGCAACATACGAAAAAATGCTCGACCTGCTAAACGCAGATCCTGCAAACCGTGAAAAAAGCAAGAGCCTTTACATTGCCGGTGACTACTTCTGCGGCATCTACTACATGGATGTAGACAAGGCTAAAGCAAAGGAATATCTCACAGACTATCTCACACTCCGTCCCGGCGGAGATGAAAAGGTGGAATTCATCCTTGAATCCCTGAATAAGTAACGGACAGTTCCGATACAGACTCATACACAAAATCCCCCGCCGGGTCTTAGACATGGCGGGGGATTTTATTGTTGGTCCGCTTCAGCGGATATTCAGCAGTTTATGAGTCTGAAGGCTCAGGCGCCAGCGGGGGTTGTTCTTGACATATTCCACCGCCGCCTCAGTAATCGCGGCATTCCTGACGCAGTCTCCTGTGTCAAGCGGCTGCAATGAATACACGTCGGCATCCGTTTCAGGATTGAATATTGGTCGCTCTCCGTCAAACAGCTCTTTGAGCTCGTTTATTCTGTCAGGAACAACTACAGGCTGTTTCGGTGAACATGTAATCCAGTCAATGCCGTCAGGCAGGCGACAAGTGCCGTTGGTTTCCACCTGTACAAAATAGCCGTGACTGTGAAGACGTGCCACAAAACCGGCGCTCAGCTGCAACGCCGGTTCGCCTCCTGTAATAACTATGTGGCGGGTAGGGTATTTGCTTATTTCCTCCACAACCTGCTCTTCGGTCATTATGGTATGGGAGCCATGGTTGGTGTCGCAGAAAGAGCATGACAGGTTGCACCCGCTGAATCTGACGAAAACAGCGGGTACTCCTGCAAAATAACCCTCACCCTGAAGCGAGTAGAATATTTCATTTATTTTTAACATGTCTCAGTCCCTGATATATGTGGCTATGTTGGCTGTGCTCTCTTCCACATCTACACGAAAACATCCCGGCACCTTGTCGCACACCCATTTGGCTATGTTCTCGGCGGTAGGGTTGAACGGCAGAAGCTCGTTGAAGTTGCCGTGGTCAAGATAATCGTGCACAGCTTCCTTTATGTGCTTGAAGTCTATGACCATGCCTTGCTCGTTAAGGGTGTCAGCCTTGCAATGTACCGTGATTTTCCAGTTATGACCGTGTACATTGGTGCAAGGACTGTTGTATGGCAAGTCAAGTCTGTGGCATCCTGCTATTTCCAGCTGTTTCTTTACTATATACATGCGGTTGTGGTCGTTTCAGATTTTCAGTTTTTTGCGTGTAGCGGCTGGTATGGCATCCTTATGAACCATGATGTAGATTGTCTTTGCGCGCACATAGCTGTCGCTCATGTTCAGGTAGCCGCCGTTGTCATTGCGCTCGGTGCCCCATGAGTTTTTGGTGCGGTAGTAGCTTGTTCCGTTCTGGTCCTTGACCCTGCCGGTTATATGCATCAGGTGGTCGTCGGTAGTGGTGAATGTCTCATACCCTTGCTGACGCGACTCGGGAGTAACAATAACTTCAGGATACGGTTTTTCAAACTTGTACACAACCTCAAGGCGCTCGGCTTCTTTTTTTGCGGCAAACGCGGTGGAGTCTTTCTTCTGGTACCGTGACAGGTCTGCCACCTCCGGGTTGATAGCCACGCCGTTGGCATGTGAAAATCCCTTTTCGCTCACATCTCCGTCCCAGCACACGGTATAGCCGTTGTCAAGGGCATAGTCCATCACCTGCATAAGCTCGTCAAGAGGCAGATTGTACTGGCTCGCATGTTCCCAGTTGTCCGGAACCTCAAGCTCGAATGCCTTGTAGTAGGGGTGGTGTGTGAAACTGGTAAGCTCTACATAATCGTCGGGGTTGAAGCCGAGCGATTCGGCAAAACTTGCAGGTGTATACTCTTTTCCGTTGTATGTGAACTTTTCAGGCACTTTGCCGAGGTATGTGTCCAGAATGGCGTTTACAATGGCATCGTACTGAGGCGAGCGTTTTTTGTTTCTGACTGCGGCGTCCGCTACAGCGGTGAGCATAGACATCATTTCGCCGTGGTTGTGACGGTCCGAATCATAGTTGATGCCGGAGTATACCGATTCTGGCACTATGCCTGCCTGTCTGAACGCGTTTAGAAATGTGTGGCTTAGGCTTCCTTGCCCGATGTTTCCTTTGCCGCGACGCAAAAAATTGTCGTTCAGCTGATTAAGAAGTTTCTGACGGACAATGAACATTTCAGAAAGGTCGTGCTCGCCCTTGCCGTTGCGCATCAGCTCTGCCTCAAGAAAAGAGCATGTCGCAAAACACCAGCAGGTGCCGCTTGCAGCCTGATTCTTGACACTTGTCACAGGCACAATGACATCATTTTTGAAAACATATCCCTGAGCGGTGGCTCCCATTGACATTCCGAGCAGAGCAGCCGCAATAATGTATTTTCTTTTCATTTTTATAGCTTGTTTAGAGGTTGTTTAAAAACCGCGGCCGAAACGGCTCCAGTATTTGTCGCCCAGTTCGAGCCACTTGCTCATCGCCGCACCGGCAAAGTCTGCCGTATATCCGGTTATGAACCGGTCGGCGGCAGCTTTCCCGTCGGTTTCGAGAAGGCTTTTATATCTTGACTCCACATAGGGCAGTTCGTTCACGCCTTTGTCTATATAGTGCAGGCGTGCGCCGTTCATTTCCTCTTTGGTGTTGCCCCATTTTACTGTTGCGAGTTTGTTGGCTTTTCGGAATGCCCATAGAGCCGAGTTTTCGTCATATCGCAACTGCCCGTCAACCTTCATTTTTTGGGGCAGGTCGGTCACTCCTGCAAAAACCGGAATGCGCGGACTCTGTCCGGGGTTGTCAAAAGCCACCCAGGCAACGCCGCCCACGGCATCAGGCAACCAGCTGCGGAGCTGTATCACGGTAGAGTAGGCACACTGAGGCACAGACACATTGCGCACATTGACAACAGTGCTGTCGGCAATCGCATTGAAAAGAGTTATGTAGTCGCGACCCATCCAGGGATTGGCTACCGGGCTTGTAATGGTGTCGGTTGCTCCAGTTTTTGAATTTTTTACAGCAACTTTGAGATTTTTGGTCATGTCCCAGTCAGAGCCTTCGTATGTCTCTGTAAGCAGATTCATCACATCTGCGGCAGACAGTTTCTTTTCGGGGCGCACACTCAGAGGTATCTCCTCGCTGTCATATTTCAGACCAAGCGAAGGCGCTATTTTGTTGAGTATGAAGTATTCTCTTATGCTGAATGCCTTTGGCTCGCCAAAATAGTTGCCACCGGCGTAGGCTTTCCAGAACTTGAATGGCTCCTTGCCGTCCCAAAGTTTCATTTTCTTTGCGACAGAAAAAACATTGTCGGATGCTAGGTAGTTTGCCGTGTCGGCAAGGTTGAGTGTGGAAATGCGCGGAATATTAGCCGACACACCGACCTCGTCGTCGGGGATACGGACGGCAGCCCATACAGCGCCGATTTTATCAGGTCCTTCACCGAAAATCTCAAACTGCCACACCTCGTTTGGGTCGGCTATTGTGAGGCATTCCCCGCTGTCGCCATAGCCGTGTTCTTTTACAAGTCTGCCAATCAGCTTAATAGCATCTCTTGCTGTTGTGCAGCGCTGCAACACAATTCTTTCAAGCTCTTCGATAAGAAAAAGGCCGTTGCGGTTCTCCAGCTCTTTGCGTCCGGAAATAGTTGTTTCGCCAATGCCGAGCTGCTTTTCGTTAAGACATGGATATGCTGTGTTCAGAAACGAATATGTTTTGCCGGGCGAGGCTATTGCTGCTACCTCTTTCATGCCGCGCGCTCCGGAGGAGTGGTCGGTGTGCATTCTGCCTTTGACAACAGTCACGGTGGTGTCGCGGTGGTGGTTCATGGCAGGCACAATGTCCATCCATGCGCGGTAATTTCCATCGCAGGTGTGTGATGTCATGACAGAGCCGTCGGCAGAAGCTCTTTTTCCCACCATTATACTCGTACAGCTCTCTTTGTCAGCAAAATCAGGCTCGTAAATCTGAGCGGAGGCAATGGAGAAAACCGCCATTGCCGGTATCAGCAGTAAATGTCTTTTAAGCATCTATAATGAAATTATTTGGTTTCAGATAAGGGTATTCGACTTCCCATAGGTAAAGGGCGTGAGCCGGCATGGAGGTGCCTGCCTTGCATCTGTCACGGCTGCCGACCACCTCTGCAAATCCGTCGACACTCAATTTGTGCCTCCCTACCTCTACCAGAGTACCCACAACGGCTCTGACCATGTTTCTGAGAAAACGGTCGGCAGAAATTTCAAACATCCACGCGCCCGCTCCGCACGGTGACCACAACGCGCGTGTAACCTTGCATATTGTGGTCTTTACATCCGTGTGGGTTTTGGCAAAGGCGGCGAAATCGTCAGTGGCAAGCAAAATTTCAGCCGCTTCATTCATCAGTTCAAAGTCAAGGGCAGGGGAGCAACGCCACGCCAGATTGTTGAAAAAAGGGGTTTTGAACGGCGTTGCGAAATAGCGGTATGTACGCTTTGTCGCATCAAATCTTGCGTGAGCGTCAGGCGCTACCTTTACGAGTCCGTTTACGGCAATGTCATTGCCTACAATTGAATTAAGGCTTCTTTCAAAGGCTGCCGCATCGGCAATCTCTTCCGGCGCGTCAAAGTGAGCCGGCATCATGCGGGCGTTTACCCCCGCGTCGGTGCGTCCGGCTCCGGTTACAGGGGTAGGGCGGCGAAGCAGCTTTTCAAGCGCTTCCTCAACAACCTGCTGCACCGAGATGTCGCCCGGCTGTCTTTGCCATCCGTGAAAAGGCGCGCCTGAAAATGCGAGATTTAGAAAATAGCGCTGCAAAATCAGTCTTTTTCAAGGTAAGTATAGCCATATAGCCCCGAACGGTAGTTGCTGAGAAATTCGCGTCCCTCCTCCGGGGTAATCTTGCCGGCTTTCATTGATGCCGTTACCCATGTCTCTACATTTCTGACGAGCTTTTTGGGATTGTACTCCACATAATCGAGAACCTCGGCTACTGTTTCGCCGTCAATGACACGGTCTATCTCGTATCGGTCCTCGTAAACACTTATGTGAACGGCGTTTGTGTCGCCAAACAGATTGTGCATGTCGCCGAGAATCTCCTGGTATGCACCAACAAGGAACACTCCGAGATAGTAAGGCTCTCCCTTTTTTACGGAATGAACCGGAAGCGAGGGCGAAATGCCGTGGCTGGTGATAAAGTTGGCAATCTTGCCGTCGCTGTCGCATGTGATATCCTGAATGGTACATGTGCGCGACGGACGCTCGTCAAGTCTGCCGATAGGCACTATGGGAAATACCTGGTCTATCGCCCACGAGTCCGGCAGTGACTGGAAAAGAGAGAAGTTGCAGAAATATTTGTCGGGCAGCATACGGGCTATCTTCCGAAGTTCCTCGGGGGCATGTTTCATGCCGGAAGCAATCTCACCCACTTCGCGGGCTATGCTCCAGAACAGCTTTTCAATCTGCGCGCGTGTCTTGAGGTCAAGCAGCCCGAGGCTGAAACGGTCAAGAGCCTCTTCGCGAATCTGGAGCGCGTCATGCCAGCTTTCAAACAGTCGCGGCTGGTCGAGCTTGTCCCAGATGTCATAAAGCTCGCGGGCGAGTTCGTCGGCATCGTCGGCAATTTCCTGAGTCTCTTTCCACGAAGGCAGCTGTGTTGTCTCGAGAACCTCGAACACAAGAACGGAGTGGTGCGCCGCGAGCGACCTGCCGCTCTCCGTTATAATATTCGGCTGCGACAGACCGTTTTTGCGGCACACGTCAACAAGCTGTGACACAGCGTCGTTCACATACTCCTGTATGGAGTAGTTCATAGAGCTTTCCGATGCCGAACTTCTTGTGCCGTCATAGTCAACGCCGAGACCTCCTCCAATGTCAAGAAAGTCAATCTTGAATCCCATCTTGGACAGCTGGGCGTAAAACTGTGTCGCCTCTCTCAGCGCGTTTTTTATTCGGCGTATCTTGGTCACCTGGCTGCCTATGTGGAAGTGAACAAGGCGCAGCGAATCCGACATCTTGTTCTTTTCAAGCAGGTCAAGAGCCTCAAGCAACTCGCTGGAATTGAGCCCGAACTTGGACTGGTCGCCTCCACTCTCTTCCCATTTGCCTGAGCCTACCGACGAGAGTTTTATCCTTATGCCGATGTTGGGTGAAATTTTGAGGCGTTTGGCAACTGTGGCTATCAGCTCAAGCTCGTTGAGTTTTTCCACCACAAGAAATATATGGCGACCCATCTTTTGGGCAAGAAGCGCAAGCTCCACAAACTTCTCGTCTTTGTAGCCGTTGCATATAATTAGGGCGTTGTCGGCTATGTTTGTGGCAAGAACAGCATGCAGCTCCGGTTTGGAACCCGCCTCAAGGCCTATGTTGAATTTCATGCCGTGGCTCACAATCTCCTCGACCACAGGGCGCATCTGGTTCACCTTTATAGGGTAGATGATGAAGTTTTTCGCTTCATAGCCGTACTCTTTTGCCGCTTTGCTGAAACAGTTGGAGATTTTTTCGATTCTGTTGTCAAGAATATCCGGAAAGCGCAGAAGCACCGGTGCGGTCACATCGCGCACCTGCAGCTCGTCCATGACCTCCTTGAGGTCTACGGCGGCATGTCCGTCCTTGGGCGTTACGGCAATGTGTCCTTTGTCATTGATGGAGAAATATTTGAGGCCCCATCCGTTTATATTGTACAGCTCAGCGCTGTCTTCTATGCGCCATTTTCTCATATCTGTCGCTAAAATGAATAGTTAGGTGTATAAAAATCCGCTTACAAAATTAATCATATTTCCCGTGAGCGCACAATAAAATCTGTATAAGCATGATAAAAAATTAAAATCGCGGGTGTTTGCTGCACACCGAATAGAATTAATACTTATATTTGCATCACCAAAAAACAACGTTTCAACATCAATATTACTTAATACATCCAAACATTACCAGTTATGAAAAAGAATTTTGGTATCATCCTTGCTGCCGGTGCCGCTGTAGCGCTCACTGGCTGCGGCAAAAAGATGAATCAGTTCGCGGCTGATTATTTCTCTACCAACCCCAATCCCCTCGAGGTGGTGGGAACATCCGTACCTGCGACCGTTACAGGCAATGTGCCTCAGAAATTTTTTGTCAAGGACGCAACCGTGACCGTTACTCCCGTTCTCGTTTACGGCAGCTACCAGACAGCAGGCGCTCCCGTGGCATATCAGGGCGAGAAAGTACGCGGCAACAACCCTGTTGTCAGCTACGCAAACGGCGGTACCGTTACAATTCCCGTAAACTATCCCTACACCCCCGAAATGATAAAGAGCGAGCTCTATCTTGATTTCGCAGTGGCTCAGGGTAAAAAACAGTATGCGCTCCCCCGTGTGAAAGTAGCTGACGGTGTTATCGCTACAGCAGCTTTTGCAAGCGCCGAGTCTGTGACTCCCGCAATCGCTCCCGACAAATTCCAGCGCATCATCAACGAAAAGTATGCTGCTGACATCCGCTTCCTCATCAACCAGGCAAACATCCGCCCCGTAGAGCTGCGCACCGCACAGATGGAAGCGTTCAACAAAGACCTCGTTTCTGTAAACTCCGACACCTCAAAGGTAATCAAGGAAATCAACATTTCCTCTTACGCTTCTCCCGACGGTTCATACGCCTTCAACACCCAGCTTGCTGAAAAACGTGAGGCAAACACCACCGCGTATGTTGAAAAGCAGCTCAAAAAAGATAAAATCACCGAATTCGGCGAACTCACAGCCCAGTTCACCCCTGAAGACTGGGAAGGTTTCCAGAAACTTGTGGCTCAGAGCAACATCCAGGACAAAGACCTTATCCTCAGCGTGCTCTCAATGTACAAAGACCCCGAACAGCGCGAGCAGGAAATCCGCAACCTCTCTTCTGTGTTCGAAGCCCTCGCTACAGAGATTCTTCCCCAGCTCCGCTACTCTCGCATAACAGCATCTGTTGACGTTATCGGCAAGAGCGACGAGCAGATTAACAAGCTCTTCGACACTAACCCCTCCGAACTCACTGTCGACGAAATGCTCTATGCAGCTACTCTCACCGACAACCTTGCCCGTCGCAAAGCAATCTACCAGGCAGTGACCAAATACTATCCCAACGACTTCCGCGGATTTAACAACCTCGGTGCAGTGCAGTATGAGGAGAAAGACTATGCAGCTGCTCAGGCAAGCTTCAAGAAAGCCGAAAAGCTCGCTCCCAAAAATGCAGAAGTGCAGATGAACCTCGGTCTCATAGCTCTCCTTAATAAAGACTATGCTACTGCAAACCGTTGCTTCGGCAATGCAGGCGGTCTCGAAGAGCTTGGCGATGCTCTCGGTGTATACTACCTCAAACAGGGTGATGTGAGCGCTGCTGTGAAAGCATTTGGCAACAGCAAGACAAACAACGCCGCTCTCGCGCAGATTCTCGCCAAGGACTACAGCAAGGCAAAAACAACACTCGCTGCAATCCCCGCTCCTGACGCTACCACATACTATCTTAACGCTGTTGTAGGCGCTCGCACCAACAACTCTCAGATAGTAACCTCAAACCTCCGTCAGGCTATCAAACTTGACCCCGCTTATGCAAGCCGCGCCGCTCAGGACCTTGAATTCTCCAAATTCAATCTCTCAGGCGTGCTCAACTGATAAACTGCGATAATATTCACAGTACGCGCCCGGCGAAATTTTCGCCGGGCGTTTTTTTTACACCTATTTATAATAAGCAGGGCAGGATGAATCATAAGCGCTTTGTTGCAAAATTTGTTGCCATAACCAAGCCCGATAGAACTAACGGAATATCAATAGATTAAGTGGCTTTGTCAATAAATTCGGATGATTTGTTTTAGTGAAAAAATGTGAAATAATTGGCGAGGGTATTGCAAGTGTCAAAATAAGTGCCTACCTTTGCATCGCTTTTGAAAACAAATCGGGGTGTAGCTCAGTTGGTTAGAGTACGCGTCTGGGGGGCGTGAGGTCGCTAGTTCGAGTCTAGTCACCCCGACCAAAAGCAGAAAGCGGCAAGGATGCAGACAGCTCCAAGCCGCTTTCGCTATTTCATGCCCCGGCAAAATCGAAAAACATGATATACAGCACACCACATTCAAAACTTTTCCCTTCAGATGTTGGTTGGACTCGTGGTGTGGAAGAGGTTTCATGACGGCTGGCTGCAACTCCCTTTCTATGCTGTAAGTTGCATTCTTGCTCTTGTATGCAGGGTGGCAGCGAGCCGTGTGGTATCACGTCTGAGGCCGTCATGGCTGCGTTGCTTTTTAGGGTTAAAATAAGGCTGCGCTGTTCCTGTTGAATGGAAACAGCGCAGCCTGTAATGTAATGTGTCAGGTCGAATCCTATTCTTTGAGCTGGTGGATTGTGTCAACAAGTTGTTCGCCGAGACCTATTGTATAGCCTTGCGACACAAATACAATGCGGTTGAATGTGTCGGCTATGATGAATATGGGGCGCTCGCTTTCGGGCAGTTTGAGACCTGATACAATTTCGGCAGCAATCTTGCCGTCGGTGTCAATGCCGAAAGATGCGGTAGAGGGGAGTGTCGGCAGCTGTGTGGCATCAAAGCGGGCGGCATCTTTCTCGTCTTTGAACAGCAGTATCATTGAGCGACCCCATTTCTCAAACTCAGGGTTGAGAGCAGCAATGTCACGCAGTGCATGGTTGGTCGGTTCATGGTTCGGGGTGAGTATGCCTATTATGTAGTATCCTCTGCCGGTTGTAGACAGTACTGACTTTGAGGTGCCGGTTGCAAGGTCGGTGTATAGGTTTTCAGAATTGAAATTGCCGATAACCTGCACCCCTTTGTCATCCTGACGCAGTACAAGCGAGTCGGTCACAGCCTGTCCGGGAGCCACTTCTATGAAGTCGGCGCGAGCAAGCACCCCTCCGTCAGCCATTCGCTGTCCGGTCACAAGCATGTATTGTCCGGCGTCTACCTCTGTGCCGTCGGCGAAAATGCTCTTCCATGTGGCATCTTCGGGATAGCCCATCAGCTGGGGCTGTCCGTCAACAATTTTTGAAAGAGAAAACTGGGTGTAGTAGCGGGGATCGTCTATGCGTCCGGTTTTTGCAAATTCAAGTTTCAGTGAGCCGGGACGGGTGTTGTCCGCAACTTTTGTGTTAGGGGCAAAGTTTACGTCATGCCACGAGTTTTCACTGTCAGCCCACTGTGTTTTGCCGGTCACAGGGTCTATGCGAGCGGCAATGCCGGCAGTGCGGGCGAGAGTCACAAAATAAAAGTCGCGAGATGCGTCATTGGTTGTCTTTGACTTGTGAACGGCTTCCGGGCTCATTCTCACGTTTGCAGGATACCAGTTTGCTGATGTTGTTTTAATGTTGTCGGCAACATAGTCAATCAGTGACTGCGGGTGTGCTTTGAACGCGTCAAGCTGTCCGGCACTGAAGTTGTCAGTGAAATAAGAGCGGAAAAGCGACAGGGCTTCGTCGTCCACTCTCGGACACAATATGTAATTGACATACAGGCTGCCTGTGCCTGCCGGAGTTTTCATCTGGTCAAGCAGTACCGGCAATGTAACGTCGCTGCGGTCCTTTACGGATATTGCTTCGAGCAGGCACATTGCTCGGTCACGGTCATTGGCGGGAGTCTGTTCCAGGAACTGCCTTACGGTTTTGTGGTTTCCTCTTGCGTCAGTCATTATAGCGGTAAGGCGCTTGGCATCGACGCTCAGCGCCGACGCGAGCGCGGCACTTTGAGCCGGAGTCATGAATGTGGCTGTATAGGCTCCGCGCAGCGAGTCTTCGTACACCTTGCGGCGTTCGTTCAGCGTGGTCTGTTCGGGTGTTACGGAAGCAGGGATGTTTGACGGCACCGGCGGAATGATGTCGAATTCGTAGACTCCTACTGTTGCCGGATTTTTGTCTGTAACGACAGTGACGTTGCGTTCCTTGCCTACCGAAGCCTTGGCGAATCCGAACTCCTTGCCGTCGGTAGCCCAGACTATGATGTCACCGATTCCGGCGCACAACGATGTAGTGCCGTTGCTGTCGGTGCGTCTGGTGGCTATCGGGTAAAACTCGGCATAATTGTACAGACGGAAGGTGACTGTGGCATCCGGCATTATGTTGCCCTTGGAGTCTTTTACAGTAACTGTAATTGTGTCGACCGGCGCGTAGTTTGAAGTTACATTTATTTCGGTGTAGCCCGGCGGTCTTGAAATCACCTCTTCGGGACCGTCGTAATTGCCTGCCACTCTTGTGTTCATCATCATGCCGCGCGATGCAGGGGCATTGAACCAGCCGAGGTTGAGTACAGGCTCAGGCTCGCAGGCTCCTAAAAAGTACCATTTGCCGTCTGCCCAGGCTTCCACCCAGGCGTGGTTATCGTCGGTGTGCGCCCAGCGCGGAGTGTAGATTTGCCGTGCGGGTATACCCATGGAGCGAAGTGCGGCGACTGTGAATGTAGACTCTTCGCCACAACGTCCAATAGCCGTGTACACAGTGGCGAGAGGGGAGTGGGTGCGGCTGTCAGACGGCTGGTATGTGGCTTTTTCATGACACCAGTGGTTTATCTCCAGTATGGCGTCTTTCATAGACAGGTTCTTGACCCTGTCCTTGAGCTCTTCATAAAACACTTTGCGGTACCCGTCAAGGTATTCGTTATTTATGCGCACAGGCAGCACAAAGTGTCGGAATTCCCGGTCTGGAATCTTGCTGCCCCAAGGCATTTCGTTGCGAGCTTTAAGCGAGTAGTCTACATTTTGCAGAAAGAATTCGCCGGAATTGTCTGCCATGTCAGGCACCGGCATGTAGGCGTACAAAACTTTCAGTGCCTGCTCCTGTTCAGGCGACAGTTTTCTGTCAAAGATGCTGAAGTACTCTTTGCGGTCTAAGCTCTGCCTGCGCTCGGCAAAGTCTTTTTCTACAGTCGGCGATGCTATCTGCGCGTGTGCGGCGGCGCAGGCGGCAACTGCAATGGACGATATTATAATCTTTCTTAGATTCATTTCTGTGGGTTAATGTTGGTTACAATCTCCTTTACAATTTCTGCGGAGGTTACTTTGCGCGAGTATTCATCGCTGCCCGGCACTCCCATTGAAACACCTTCGTGGCGGTATCTCATTTTGCTGCCGACAGTGTGTCTTGCACTTGCGTGTATTTCGTTTGTACCGGAAGCGGCGATTATTCCGGCGGCGTTGTCGGGTCCTACACCGGCTCCTGCAAGAATTGTTATGCGGTTGTGCGCCTGGGTCACGAGCTCTGCGAGAACGGCTGCGCCTTCTTTTGCCGAGGATGCCTGTCCGGAGGTGAGCACACGGTTGCAGCCGAGTGCTATTATTTCTTCAAGCGCAGTCTTGCGGTCGCGGCACAGGTCAAACGCTCGGTGAAAAGTGACATTGATTCCGCCGGCGGCTTCTACCATGCGCCGGCATGCTTTTGTGTCCACGTTTCCGTCTGCGTCAAGCGCTCCTATCACTACTCCGTGTACTCCTGCCTCGCGAGCGGCTATAATGTCATCGACCATGTAGTCAACCTCTTCGTCGGTGTAAAGGAAGTTGCCTCCACGCGGACGTATCAGCACATGTACCTTCACGCCTTTCACTTTTAAAGCCTGGCGTATGAATCCTATCGAGGGTGTCACACCGCCTTCTCCGAGAGCAGAGCACAGCTCCACTCTTGCAGCTCCGCCTTCGGCAGCCGCGCGAACGCTCTCTATGTCGCCCGCGCAAACTTCAAGTATATTGCTCATTTGGCAGATGTTTCCAGTTCGATAATATAATCAACGGTGCCTTCGGGTATTTCGGGCAATTCAATGACAACTCCGCCTTCTTTGCGTTTTTTGAATTTGACCGGAGTGCGGTTGTCGTAGCTTACTGCTTTTTTCACTTTGGCTGCTGTCGGCACTACAATTTCAGAGCCGGCGGGCGAAAGCACATGAAGGAACAGTCTGTTGCCTTTGCGGGTGGATGTGCCCCACTCCTGGGCTTCAAAATCGCCTGCGGTTGTTGCGTAGAATGTTTCTCCGTACCTGTTCATCCATTGTCCTATTTCCTTGAGCCGTGCAAGGGCTGTTGCGGGTAGCTCGCCGTTGGGTTGCGGACCTATGTTCAACAGTAGGTTGGCACCCATTCCGGCAGCCTTTACAAGGTATGAAATCAGTTCGGGAGTACTTTTGTAGTTCTGGTCCTTGATTTTGTATCCCCACATGCCGTTCATGGTCTGGCATGTTTCGAGAGGCAGGCGCGATATTGCTTGTCCGGAGAGCCCGGCGGTGTTTTCGCCCGGCAGGTCTCTCTCAAAAATCTGAATGTCTTCGCCTTCGTAGGGTGTTTCGTGATGATTGTTGCCAATCAGACACTGAGGCTGTAGGCGGTGTATGAGGGCGTACTGTTCGGGCAGCTGCCAGTCAAACGGCACGCTGTCGGCATCGTGGTCCCATTTACCGTCAAACCATATAGCTCCTATTTTACCATAGTCGGTGAGCAGTTCGGTGAGCTGGCGGTTCATGAATCCGTAGTAGGAGTCCCAGTTGCGCAGAGTGGTGTCTCTGCCGGTGTTTAGACCTGTGCGTCCGCTTGGATAGTCGGGGCGGGTCCAGTCGATGTGCGAGTAGTAAAGATGCAGTTTGATACCCTGTTTTTCACATTCCTGCGCCAGTTCCTTGAGGATGTCGCGCTTGAAAGGGGTTGCATCTACGATATTGTAGTCGCTCTGACCGGTGTGCCACATAGAAAAGCCGTCATGATGACGGGTGGTGAATGTTATGTACTTGGCACCGCTTTCTTTTATGGCACTGACCCATTTGGCTGCGTCGAAGTTTGCCGGATAGAAGCCGGAGGCTGCCTTTGCGTACTCTTCGGCTGTGATATTGTCATAGTTCAGGTACCATTCGCCTTGGGCAAACATGCTGTAGATGCCCCAGTGCAGGAAGATTCCGAATCCGTTGTCGGCAAATTCCTGTCTTGCCTGAAGGTTTTCCGGAGCCGGTACATAGTTGGGAATTTCATTAGCTGTTGCCGAGCCGAAAATCATGGAGGCTCCGGCAATGCTGCACAGAAGTTTGTTCATAAAAATATTAAATTTAAGTGATTATCATTATATGTTGAAAGGAACTCGCACGCGACAGTGGGGGTTCCTTTCAAAAAATATTTTCAAGAGTGACGGTGACAAGCGCCACCGAATGGAGTGTTCCGCTCAGAAGGGCAGGTCATCGTTTGCTTCGGGAGCAGACGGAGCCGGAGGCATCAGGTTGTCAACGGGAGGGTAGTTTGTGTCGGCAGGCATTCCGGCAGCAGCGCCGCTATTGGCTTTTTCTGCTTTCCAGCCGCGAATGCTGGTGTACCAGCGACCGTTGTACTCACGGCTCTCGATGTCAAAAGAAAGCACTATGTCGTCACCCAGGTTCAGGGGGTACTGGTCGGCGCGTTCGCCAAAGAAATCGAAATGAATCTTACGGGGGAAAGAGTCCTGGGTCTCAAGCACATATTCTCTTTTTTTCCATGCTTTGCCTGTCTGTGATGTACCGGACACTTCCGGGAGGGCTACTATTATTTTGCCTTTTACTTCCATTATATGTTTTTATTATATAGGTATATTCTTTTATGCAAAATTAGTCACCGCAAAGGTAAGCTCCAAATTAAATGAGACAAAAAGTGCCGTAGTGAAGATAATTTTAAATAACTTTACGCCTCAAACAACAAATTTGCAGATTTATGGCAGACTGGTGGACATCTCCGGCAACAGCGGAGGACGGCAAACTGATAATGGTGACAGGGCGTCGCGATGTAAAAAAATTCCGGGAGAATCCCCGCTTCGGCATCCGTGTCGAGGTGAGCTGGAAATATAAGTCGGGAGCAGACGGAATGCCCGGTCTGGAGGATTCACGGCAGATGGAAGAGGTGCAGGAACTGCTGTGCGCCGAGTTTGACAGAGACCCGGTAGCTGTTCTGACGGGTGTATATACCGGAGATGGCGAGCGCAATTGGGTGTTCTATACCCTGAGTACTCATATTTTCGGGAAAAAACTTAATGCGGCTCTGGAGTCTCTTCCTGTGCTGCCGCTTGAAATATATGCAGAAAATGACCCGGACTGGGCGGAGTATGATGAAATGTGCGAGTGTGAGATAAATCTTGACTGACAGCGTTTTGTCAGAAAGCCTCGCCTATGGCAAAAATAAAGCCGCTTGTGTGCCTGCCGATGCCGTAGTCGATGCGCACATTTACATTGTGCTTGAACTCGAATCTTAATCCGAGTCCGCCGTTTGGCAGCCACTGCGGTCTGATTTCCTTGTATTTGAAGTCTTTCAATGAAGAGAATACAGTTGCGCCGCCAATCCATGCAGTCATTCCGAAGCGCCCCCATATGTGCTGTCTCAATTCAGACTGCAGGGCTATCTGGCTGTTGTCAATGTATGAACCCATGTAGTATCCGCGCATACGTATGCCGTCGGAAGCCACCATTTCTCTCATTGTCCATGGTGCTTTGGCGCTTGTCAGTTTAGAGTACAGGTCAAAAGCCAGTACGCTTCCTTTCCATAATTTCAAGTAGCAGTTGGCTATGAAAGTGTGGCTGTTGAAAAACGAGGGTGCGCTGCCTAAGAATTTGGGATATGCCATTGCTGTGTAGGACAGATGTATTCCCGATGTAGGGTTGAGGAGGTTGTCCCTGTTGTCTATTTCAAGCGACAGACCGACTCCGGTGACGTATATGTTTTTTCTTTCACCGAGCAGGTATTCCGGGCGGCTCATGTTTATAGCGTCAGTGTAGTTGGCGTTGATGTTTACTCCGGTGTAAAGGCTGTGTGAGAGGCGGTACACATATGACAGTCTCGCGCTTAAGCAGCGGCGGTCGTAAATGGATTTTTCGTTGTTAGCCGAGGCTTCGGATGTGATGCCCCAAAAATTAAGTCGTTTACGGTATATGTCTATATGGTAGTTGATACGTGAACGGTTGTCGGGGAAGAGGGTGTTGCCTCTTGCAAAGAATACGAAGAATCCGTTCAGAGATCCGTTCAGGCAGGCAACAACGTCGCTTGGTTGAGGTAATGTGTCGTTGCGGTCCACTCTGTAAAGCGCGGTGCAGATGGCTCCGAGCCCGAAGGATGCCTCGCGTGTGTATGACGGCGAAGCTCCGAAGCTGATGTCAATCGCTTTTTCTCTTGTGCGGTCAATGTTGCCCTGAATAAGCGAGTTCAGATATTTTTTCATCCATGCCGGGGCTTTTTCCATGAATGAAATGGAGTCGATAAAGGTTGCTGTCGGTCGTGCCGGCTCAACAGCCGTTGTGTCACGGCAGTATGCTCCCATTCCGGAGAGAACCAGCAGGATGATTAATAGTAGAATGCGACAGCTATGAGCCACAATTGAAATATGGTTATGGTTGTTGGGAGTGCAAAGTTAATACAATTTGGGCGCAACAAATCGCGCGTATACATATTTGTGGAGAATTTAAGCAATAATAAAGACGGATTAGCTAAAAGAGTGCGTATATCAACATATAGGGGTAAAAGCCGAAGTCGGCTTTTACCCCTATATGTTGATATTTGAAATATGTTACTATTCTCCTTCCACGCGCCAGGATATGATAGCGCCGTTGAAGTCCTCCGACAGTTCTCCATCGGAGCCGGCTGTCTCGTCCTCGTGTACAATGGCATAGAAACGACCGTCGTTGAGGAATGGAAAGGCTCGTTTGATATGTATTGTTTGGTTTTCATACGGAACCGGAAATCCGGAATCTTCATTGTCATAAGAGAATGACCGGCGCGATATGAGTTTGCCGCTGCTGTGAGAGTAGGTGTCGAATACAATACGCCCGCTGTAGGAGTATGCTACGGAGAAACGTGGTCCGTCATTGGTGAAATGAAGAAATTCTATATACCCGTCACGTTCTTTCTGTGCCTGCTCATAGTCGCTGCGTCCTATATATACTTTACGCTCCACTTCCGGAGTGAGTGCCTTTGAACCGCGTGACAGCACTGCTACCGGAATCATTCCTCCGGGAACCAGAGAGTACACGGTGTCGACTATATTTATCAGTGATTCCTTGTCGGAAAGATTGAATGCAATTGAAATCCATTTTGGTTCATAGTCATTGATGACGAGAGTGTCGACGGGGCTGACACGGTCATCGTACTGGTAAATGTATAGGTTGCCGTCGTAGGCATCTGTCTCGTTTATGCCCAGCTCGGCAGAGCCGACAGGGAGTTTTCCGCCGTGAGTGCTACCCATATCGTAGCTTTCTATGTATCTGTCGCCGGTAGTGTAGCGGTGAGCCTTGGCTCCGCCTGTCAGAAGTATGAGTTCTCCACGTTTCCGGTCAGTCACGACATTCATTATCCAGGAGTATTCCCCCGGTCCCTGTCCGATATGGCTTATCTCGCGGATAAGGTGCCCGTTGTCGGCATCAAAGAGCAGCAGTCTGGAGCCGCCTCCCATATTTGTATTATCATGGATTATCACAGTGTCGCCAATCACTCCCATAATCTGGCTGTTTTCACTTAGCAGAGCAGCAGAGGCTGTATCAAGCAGGGCGTATCTGACATCGGTTATATTGGTCTCGCTAAAGTCAGGACGGTCAAGCTCGGCGAGCATATCGACTATCGTCACATCTCCGTTTCCTTTGTCTTGTGGGGAACACCCGGTTGTCATGGATAGCACAGGCAGCGACAACAGTAACGCTCCTATGGATACTTTAAGAAGGTTCATGTGTGAGAGGTTTATTGAAAATTTACTTTTCCTATATATCCTTTGACGAGTAGGAACCGGAGTTTGTGACACAGCAATGCGCTTGTTGTTTTTTAACAGGCGCATTGCCGCTTATTAAGGTAATATTTATCCGGCTTCAAGTCTTGTGTTTTTGATTCATTCGCTTTTGGAGTCGTTTTTGTCCGGTGTTTCATCTTCGGGGGCATGGGAGCCGCTGCTGTCGGCGGTGTCTGCATTGCCGGAGTGTTCGGGAAGTCCCTTGAACGGAGGTGGCAGTATGTCGCCGTTGTTATCGGGCTGCGGTGTCACGGCAGGGATTTCGGGCGGAGTTGCTGCTGCGTTTTCTTTGGCGGCGAGAATCTCGTCGGTGCGTGAAGCCCACTTGCGTTTGCCGAATATGTGTTCGACATCTTCGGTAAATATCACTTCGCGTGTTATGAGGGTTTCGGCAAGTTTTGCGTGTCCATCGGCATGTTCGCGCAATATTGCTTTTGCCCGCTCGTACTGCTCGCTTATAATGCGCGACACTTCTTCGTCAATCAGCTTGGCGCGGTCATCGCTGTAAGGTTTGGAAAATCCGTAGTCCTGACCGGTCGAGTCGTAGTAGCACAGGTTTGGCAGTTTGTCACTCATGCCGTAGTATACCACCATGGCGTAAGCCTGTTTGGTTACACGTTCAAGGTCGTTGGCAGCGCCGGTGGATATGCGACCTAGGAACAGTTCTTCAGCCGCTCTACCTCCGAGGGTGCTGCACATTTCGTCAAGTATAGCCTGCGAGGGGGTAATCTGTCTTTCTTCGGGAAGATACCATGCGGCTCCGAGGGCTTTGCCTCGCGGCACAATGGTTACCTTTATAAGCGGATTAGCGTATTGCAGGTGCCATGAAATGGTGGCGTGTCCCGCCTCGTGCACCGCGATGGCGCGTTTTTCTTCGTCAGTGGTTATTTTAGACCTTTTTTCCAGTCCGCCTATAATACGGTCAACAGCGTCGATGAAGTCCTGTCGGCTTACTGCCTGATGGTTGTGACGCGCCGCTATGAGAGCCGCCTCGTTGCAAACGTTTGCTATGTCGGCTCCGGAGAATCCGGGGGTCTGTCTTGCAAGGAGGTCTACATAGACGGTTGAATCGGTTTTTATTTTGCGCAGGTGTACATTGAATATAGCCACACGGTCGTTAAGGTCGGGCAGGTCAACGTAAATCTGGCGGTCGAAGCGCCCGGCTCTGAGCAATGCTTTGTCGAGTATGTCGGCACGGTTTGTGGCGGCGAGTATTATCACACCGCTGTTGGTTCCGAATCCGTCCATTTCTGTGAGCAACTGGTTTAGCGTGTTCTCGCGTTCGTCGTTGGCACCCATGTTCGGGTTGCGTCCGCGAGCGCGACCGACAGCGTCAATCTCGTCAATGAACACAATACAGGGTGCTTTTTCTTTTGCCTGACGGAAGAGGTCGCGCACGCGGGAGGCTCCGACTCCGACAAACATTTCCACGAAGTCGCTGCCGCTCATGCTGAAGAAAGGCACGTTTGCCTCTCCTGCCACTGCTTTTGCAAGGAGGGTCTTGCCTGTTCCGGGAGGTCCGACAAGGAGCGCACCCTTGGGAATTTTACCTCCGAGGTTGGTGTAGCGCTGCGGGTTTTTCAGAAACTCCACAATTTCCTCTATCTCTGTCTTGGCTTCGGAGAGCCCCGCCACATCCTTGAATGTCACTTGAATGTCACAGTCTTTGTCAAATATCTTGGCTTTGCTTTTGCCGACGCTGAACACACCGCCGTTGCCTCCGTCGCGTCCGCTCATGCGGCGCATCATCACGAACCAGAAGACAATCAGCAGAATCACGGGCCCGAATGTCCACAAGAGTCCTGAGAAGTTGCTGTCGTTGCGGTACTGAACCTCACCCTTGAACACTCCGGTCTGGTTCCATTCGTCAACCTTGTCCTGAAGCCGGTCGGCTGACGGAATTTTGGAAACGACAATGGCTTTTACGCCGCTGTCTTTTTCGTAGTCTTTGGGAAATACCTTTGCCGCGAGCGAATCGTTAAGAAACGCTTCTGCTTCACTGCTGCCGCGCTCAACTACGATTTTGGTTACGCCTCCGCCGCTGACATAGTTTTCAAACTCGGTGTAGGACACCTCCTTGCTCATGGAGTTGTCGTTAAAGTAACACATTCCTACAATGCATATTATAATAATTGCGTACATCCAGTACATGCTGAAACGTACAACCAGTTTTTTCGGTTTCTGTGGTGTCGGGGTCATATTTTGTTGTGTCGGTTAGTCTTAAGTGTTCAGTCCAAATCGGGAATTTCGGTCAGGGGCGCATCGCTCCACAGCTCTTCAAGGTTGTACAACTCGCGCATTTCTCTGACAAAAACATGGACAAGAGTGTCGCCGTAGTCAATCACTATCCATTTAGAGTTTTGGTATCCGTCGTAGTTGTATGGCTTAATACCTGCGTTTTCAAGCAGATAATCCCGGATACTGTCTGCAATGGCGCTTACCTGCATGGTTGAAGAGCCTTCGCATATAATGAAGTTTGACGCGGCGGCGGTTTCAATGCCGCTGAGGTCGATGTGTGTTATGTGGCGTCCTTTTTTGTCCTGGATGCCTTCGGTAATAAGTCTGACGATATCAGTGTTTGTGGTCATTGGTTAAACGAATATGTGAGAATGTTTCACAATGCGGTCGGGTGCCGCAAAATTAATAATAAATGAATACTTTAATATGTTAAACAAATATTATGCCAAAATGGGTCGGCATGACAGGTAATATGACATTTTTTTTATTCATAGCGCATTGTTTCGGCGGGGGAGAGTGTGGAAATGATATGGGACGGCAGGACGAGCAGCAGCAGGGCGGCTGCTATTACGGAGATGTCGAGCCCGGCAATTGCCGCCCAGCTGACATGTACGGGCACATAGCTTAGATAGTAGGCGTCAGGGTCGAGCGGCAATATGTGCCAGAAATACTGGATGCCGACAATGGCAAGGGCAGCGGCGTTGCCGATAACAAGTCCTCGTACTACCAGCCGTGCCGCCATGTATATGAACAGCCTGCGTATCAGGGAGTCCGTTGCGCCGAGGGCTTTCAGCAGCCCTATCATTCTCACTCGTTCGAGCACTATAATGAACAGGCATGACACGAGTGTGAAGCCGGCTACACACCCCATAAGTGTTATTATGACAATGATATTGGTGTCGAGCAGGTCAAGCCAGTTGAAGTACAGGGCGGCGGTGGTCGAGATGCTTTCCACCCGGTAAGCCGGAGCGTCAACGGGGTCAGCCGCCTCGCGCCGACATAGTTCGTAGCGCAGATTGGCTGCGGCTTCGTCTATATCGCCGCTGATTTTGTCTATTTCGACAACGCTTCCTGTCAGGAAGTCTACTCCGCACAGTTGTTGCAGCATGCCGACAGGCGCAAAAACAAACAATTTATCATACTCGCCGAAATGGGTGTCATATATAGCTGCAACGGTGATTTTTCGGGTGTACAGGTTGTCGCCGATAAAGAAATGGGCAAACAGGCGGTCGCCACATTCAAGCGACAGCGCCCCGGCTGTAGAAGCGCTGACAGCCACCGGATTTCCTTCGCCGGGAGATGCCCAGTCGGGAGCCGAACCTTGAATAAGCTGGTTGTCTATGAAGTCGTTGCCGTTTTTGTCAACGCCCATCATCACTACTCCTTCAAAGTCGGAGTCTGTTTTCAGAATGGCAGGCTGGCGCAATCCGAGCGATATTTCCGCGCCGGGAATTGCCGATTGTATATCTGCGACGAGTTCAGGAGTGAGTCTTATGCCGGAGCTTGTGTGTTCGGCACCATAGCTGTCAAGAGGAAACACGCTTATTTCGTGCTCGAAACCGGTTACTTTTTCACGAATCTGGCGCTTGAAGCCTGACACAATGGCGAGGCTCACAATCATGACCGCTACCGACAGCGCAATGCCGGCTACAGCTACAGAAATGCCCGGAGCCTTGAGGCTCAGGCGACTTGCCATGGCAAGCTCAAGTTTCATTGCGCGCTGTTTTCTGTACGACCGGGATATGCTTTCAGTGCTTCCGCCAGTACTTTCAGTGCTTTTCCAAGGTCTTCCTTGTTGAGCACATACGCCATTCTCACCTCATTGCGTCCGCGGTCGGAGGAGGTGTAGAATCCGCTTGCCGGAGCCATGAACACAGTGGCGCCTTCGTACTCGAATTCGCTAAGGCACCATTCGCAGAATTTATCGGCATTGTCTACCGGCAGACTGACAACGGTGTAGAACGCGCCCATAGGTATGGGTGAGTAGCACCCCGGAATGCGGTTCAGTCCGTCAATGAGGAATTTTCTGCGTTCAACATATTCGTTGTATGTCATCAGCATGTATTCGTCGCCGGCGTCTATGGATGCTTCCGCAACAATCTGTCCGAGCAGAGGCGGGCTTAGTCGCGCCTGACAGAATTTCATGAAGTTGCGTTTGAGGTCTTCGTTTTTTGTGATCAGTGCCCCGATTCGAATGCCGCACTCGCTGTAGCGTTTAGACACGGAGTCAATGAGCACAACCTGGTTCTCTATTCCTGACAGGTGGAATGCCGAGATGTAAGGCGCGCCGGTGTAGCAAAACTCGCGGTACACTTCGTCTGAGAACAGAAACAGGTCATATTTCTTAACGATGTCGCGAATCTGGTTCATCTCTTTGCGTGTGTAGAGATAGCCGGTGGGGTTGTTCGGGTTGCAAATCAGAATGCCACGTGTGCGGTCTGTAATCAGCGCTTCGAATTTTTCAACAGGAGGCAGCGCGAACCCCTCTTCAATGCTTGAGGGCACTGTGACAATTTTTGCGCCTGCGGAAATCGCAAAAGCCATATAGTTGGCATAAGCCGGTTCCGGCACAATGATTTCATCGCCCGGGTCGAGACAAGCCATAAATGCGAACAGTACGGCTTCCGAGCCTCCGGTAGTGACGATGATGTCGTTGGCATCTACGTTTATCTTGAACCGGTGGTAGTATTCGGCAAGTTTTTCTCTGAGAGAGAGTATCCCTTCGGAGGGGCTGTACTCCAGAGTGGTGCGGTCAATATTTTTCAGCGCGTCAAGCCCTACCTGAGGCGAGGGTAAGTCCGGCTGACCGATGTTCAGCTGGTACACTTTTGTGCCTCGGGCTTTGGCTGCATTCGCAAGCGGTACGAGTTTTCGTATAGGGGAGGCGGGCATTGCCTCGCCGCGTCTTGACATTTTTGGCATAATCGTTTGTTTATATCAGTATGTACCCGCAGCGCGAGAACGATATATATATATTATGCGCAAAGTTAACATAAATAGCTGTCACATGCAAGCGATTGCGGTTGCAAAGTGGCACACTTTTTCGTATCTTTGTCATGACAAGTATTTAAAACAAAGTTATGAACCCCCTGTGCTATTACAGATATTACCACACCCTATAAATGCAAAATAACAATCGGATAAACAAAGATACTCTTGCATCGCTTCGCAGAAGTGTGCTTGAAGATGCCGTGGCGGGGCGTTTCGGCAGAATGTTTGACACTCTTGACAATATGGTGGGCAGCAGGCCGGATTGGTTTGACCGGAGCCGTGCGCTGCGCACCCAGTACGATGCCATGTGCGGCTATGCTATTGCCGGAGCTCCCGACCCGTCGCGACAACGGATGCGTGCCCAGATAGCGGCAGCCGCGGTCGAGCTTGCCGACAATGTCCTGCATGCCTCGCGGATTGACGAGTCGCCGCAGCTCTGTTTTGCAAAGTTGCGCTATGAACGGATGCAGCCTGAGTCTCTGTCTGAACTGACTGGCATGTATCGGGAGTATAACTCGGCTCTCGGACTGGCTCTGCTTGCAGGTAATTCCGACGTCAGAACCAGTACCGGAGAATCGACAAGAATGCTCGCCGAGGCGCTTGCTACCAGAATTTTTAACAGAATCTGGACCAATCCGGCTCTTACTGCGGATGATTTCAGAGCTGTGGAAGATTTTTTGGCAGACAGCGGAGTGCCTGAATCTGTGCGTGAGCAGATGGTCTGGGCGCTGATGCTCGGTGGCGGCGAGTATTTTCAGGAATCCCGTCTGATAGTCTTAGGCAAGATTTATGCCGCTGCTTCAGGTACAAGGCTGCGGTTGGCTTCTCTAACGGCGTTTATGATATTGCTGTGGAATCACCGTGCAGTGCCTGCCGGAGTGAAACTGACTGGTGTGCTTGATGCGATGCGCGGAAACGCAACATGGAGAGAGGATGTGCGCACAGTGGCGATGGAGTTGGTGCGCACCCGTGACACCGAACGTATTTCCAACAAGCTGAAATCGGAGGTGTTTCCGGCTATGATGAAACTGCGCCCCGGACTTGAAAAGCTGGGTGACTTGTCAAAGGAAACAGAGCTTACCGAACCGGAGAATAATCCCGAGTGGGAGGAGCTGCTTGACAAAAGCGGACTTGCCGATAAGCTGAAAGAGCTTACCGAGCTTCAGAGCGAGGGCGCGGATTTGATGATGGCAACATTTTCGGCGTTGAAAAACTTTCCTTTTTTCAATGAGGTGGCAAACTGGTTTCTGCCATTTTCTTCTGACCGCTCGGAGATAGCGCCGATTCTGAAAGGCAGTCTCGGAGAGTTTGCCGAGCTTGTCACAGCCTCACCGTTTTTATGCGACAGCGACAAGTACTCCATGATACTCTCTCTTGAGCGCATACCGGCTCAACAGCGCGCAATGTTTGCCGACCAGATAAAGGCGCAGAACATAAACACTGCGGAGCTGAGAGCCGGGTCTATAGACCGCACGGACAGCGCCGGAGCCGGAGTGGTAAGGATTCTGGTGCAGAATCTGTACAGGTTTTTCAAGATTTTCAGGCGCAAGGCTGAGTTTGGAGACATGTTTGCGACAACCCCCGATTTGTCCGCACTCCGGCTTCTTGGTGATGAACTCGGTGACACTGACAATCTGAGACTTGTTGCGGAGTTTTATTTCAAAAGAGGATATTACAACGAGGCTCTAAGCCATTTTAATACTCTGTTGTCGCGAAAATCCGACGATTGCCAGCTTTTGCAGAAGGCGGGTTATTGTCACGCCGCGCTTGGCGATGTCGACGAGGCAATCAAAGCCTATGAACGAGCCGAGTTTCTTGCCCCTGACAGCCTGTGGACTCTGAGAAGGCTTGCCGCTTCACACCGTCTTGCCGGGAACCATCGCAAGGCTCTCGACTATTACCGTAAGGTCGAGGCGGCTCGTCCCGATGATTTGAATGTGGCTTACTCAATCGGTCATTGTCTGCTTGATACCGGCGACATAGAAGGAGCTTTGAAAATGTACTTTAAGGTTGAGTACCTTGCCCCCGATTCGGCAAAGGCGTGGAGGCCCATAGCGTGGTGTTCGTTTCTGCTTGGCGATTATGCCCGCTCGAAAACATACTATGACAAGGTTCTTGCTTCGGATCCGACGGCTTCCGATTTTTTGAATGTAGGTCATGTGGCTGTTGCCGAAGGTCGGTTTGCCGATGCCTTGGAACATTACCGCAAGGCGTTGGAAATGTCTTCTGTAGAGGATTTTGAAAAGATGTTTGCCGAAGATGTGCCGGTGCTTGTAAAAGCCGGAGCCGATTCGGTAATGATAGAGATTATGGCAGACAAAGTATTATCATGATAATTGTAGCTTGATATGGACATAAATAACAATAACCCGCTGTTGCAGCCGTTTGTCGGCAGATATAACCAGGTGCCGTTTGCGAGCATAAAGACCGGGCATTTTGCTCCGGCGATAGAACAAGGCATTGAAGAGGCTCTTGCTGAAATTGACGGTATCTGCAAGAATGAGGCTGAGCCGGATTTCCGCAATACGATAGTGGCACTGGAGCGTGCGGGCAGGAGCCTTGAGCAGGCGCTTAATGTGTTTTATCCGCTTTTGAGCGCGCTTTCAACTCAGGAGCTTATGGATATTTCTCTTGAAATGGCTCCGAAACTGTCAGAGTATTCGACCTCCATAACACTCAACCGGCGGTTGTGGCAACGGATTAAAAGTGTGTATGACAACCGGGACAAGTGGAGTCTTGACGGCGAGGATGCAATGCTGCTCAAAGAAACTTACGATTCTTTCAGACGTAGCGGAGCGTTGCTGCAGGATGAGGACAGGAACCGGCTCCGTCAACTCAATGCCGAGCTTACTGAACTTACAACAAGGTTTGGTCAGAATGTGCTTCAGGAGCTGAACCGGTGTGAGGTGCAGCTCGGCGCTGACGAGCTTGACGGACTGCCTCAGAGGATAGTGGAGGAGGCAGCTGCCGAAGCTGCCGCAAAGGGTCATGACGGCAAGTATCTGTTCACGCTGGCACAGCCGGTGTACATGTCGTTCATGAAATATAGTTCGCGCCGCGATTTAAGGGAAAAAATGTACAGGCTCTATACCGGAAGAAACATAAGCGGAGAATTTTCCAACACTGATATTGTAAGGCGCATAACAGCTTTGCGGCTTGAAAAGGCGCGTTTGCTCGGCTATGACACTTATGCCGATTACTCGCTTGCGCATACTATGTCAGGAAGCAAAAAGAGGGTTTTTGAGCTTCTGGAGTCTCTTGCCGATGCCTATCGTCCGGCGCAGCATTCGGAGTTTGAGCGCCTGAATGCTTTTGCGAAAGGCAATTCACTTATAGACAGCGACATGCAGCCGTGGGACTACAGCTATGTGGCTAACAAGCTGAAGGAGGCGCAGTATGAGTGTGATGAGGAGCAGTACCGACAGTATTTTCCTCTTGATGCTGTGGAGAAAGGTGTTTTCTCGTTGGCTACGCAGCTTTATGGAATCACTTTCACGGAACTGGATGATGTGGAGGTATACCATCCTGATGTGAAGGTGTACGAGGTAAACGATGCCGACGGTTCCTATCTCGGTTTGTTGTACACCGATTTCTTTCCCAGAGAGAGCAAGCGCCCGGGTGCATGGATGACTGATTTCGGAGGGGAGTGGCAGGAGGATGACGGCACGTCTCATCGTCCGCTTGTGTCGATAGTGATGAATTTCACCAAACCGTCCGGCGAGCGTCCCGCACTGCTTTCAACATTGGAAGTCGGCACATTTCTGCATGAGTTCGGACATGCGTTGCATGGACTGCTTGCAAAAACAAAGTACTCCTCTTTGTCCGGCACGAATGTGTACCGTGATTTTGTCGAGCTTCCGTCTCAGTTCAATGAAAATTTCCTAACATGTCCTGAATTTCTCAAGACATTTGCCCGTCATTGGCGCACTTCGGAGCCGATTCCGCAGGATATGATTGACCGGCTTGTGAAAGCAAGGCAGTTTGGCGCCGCATACGCCTGCATGCGGCAGCTTAATTTCGGCATTCTGGATATGAAGTGGCACACCATTACAGAGCCTGTGGATGATGTGGAGTCATTCGAAAACAAGGCTTCCGAGTGCGTGAAGATGTTTGAGCCGCTTGAAAACTCTCTGGTCTCACCGCAGTTCAGCCATATTTTTTCGGGCGGGTATGCCGCCGGATACTATAGTTACAAATGGGCTGAACTGCTTGACGCGGACGCTTTCTCCGCTTTTGAGGAGAAGGGTGTGTTTGACAGAGACACAGCAATGTCTTTTCGCAGAAATATTCTTGAAAAGGGCGGCACCGAGGCTCCCGATGAGCTGTACAGGCGTTTTCGCGGACACGATGCCTCGATAGAGGCGCTGCTGCGCCGCGACGGCATAAAGCCCTAAAACCGCTCTTATTCGCACAACGGTTCAGACAGCCGGCTGCCTCTCAGGTAGTCGGCTGTGTTCATTCTTTTTTTGCCTTGAGCCTGGAGCGATAGAATCTCGATTCTGAAATCGGCGCAGTCAACCCACATACGACCGTTTTCCACAGTCACTGTTCCGGGCATGGAGGAGGGGGTGTCGCACAGCGATGTCTCGAATATCTTTACGGTAGTTTTGGCTCCGGCGTCTGAGAGCACAGTCCAGGCGGCAGGGTAGGGTGACAGTCCGCGTACAAGATTGTGTACACTTACAGCCGGCTGCCGCCAGTCTATCTTGCAGTCTTCCTTGAATATTTTCGGAGCAGGACAAGGCGCGAGCTCATTTTCAAGCTCGCTCTGTGCTATAGGCTTTACATTGCCGGCAGCTATGTCCTTGACAGTGTCAACCGCAAGCTCCGCACCCATTTTCATGAGTCGGTCGTAAAGGGTGCCGACATTGTCTTCCGGTGCGATAGCTGTTTCGCGGCGACCTATTATGTCGCCGGTGTCAATTTCGTGAGACAGGAAAAATGTTGATACTCCGGTTTTGGTCTCTCCGTTCATTATAGCCCGGTTTATCGGAGCCGCACCGCGATATCGCGGCAGCAGTGAGCCATGGACATTGAATGTGCCCATGGGAGGCATAGCCCAGACGCTTTGCGGCAGCATTCTGAAGGCTATCACGATAAACAGGTCTGCGCCAATGGCGCGTAGCTGTTCCTGAAAATCCTCCGCTTTAAGATTTACCGGTTGGAGTACCGGCAGCCCCTTGTCGGATGCAACCTGTTTTACGGCGCTTTCAAGAAGCTTGTGTCCGCGCCCGGCGGGTTTGTCGGGCGCGGTAACAACCGCTCTTATATCGCATCCGGCATCAAGCAGCGCTTCAAGACTCGCCACAGCGAAATCCGGCGTGCCGAAAAAAACTATTTTTATATCTTTATAATCCATTTGTCATACTCTGTTTTCAAGACTTGGCAGCCGCGTCAATCTGAGACAGCGCAAAGCTGTATGCTCCGATTGAAATAGCCTGGCTCGCACCGAGTTTGCTGACTGTTATGCCAACGCGTTTCATGGGGTCGTAGGGCACAGTGCGTTCCGAGCCGTATACTTTTATCTGCCTTTCATCTCCTTTGGCAAATGCTTCAAATTCGTTGTCGTTGTCAAGATCAAAGACTTTCATCTGCACTCTGTCAAGTTCTTCACCGGCAAGCGAGTGGAGTTTTCCGCGCAGTTCGCCAAGCAGCGAGGGCATGAAGTATTTGCGCGCTCCGGTCAGACCGCCGCCTACAACTATAAGACCGTCAACGAGGGTCACTCCGGTGGCTATCGCATCACCGGCAATCTCGCCAAATTCGGCAAACGCCTTGAGTGCTGCATCCCGGTTGCCCTCTCTTTTGCCGTCGGCAATTTCGCAAATGTCTTTCGGTTCAAGTCCGTGAGCCGGGTTGCCGCTCGCTTCGCCGTACACTCTCTTTATGGCTCGTATGGCAGCACCCTCTTCCACATATATTTCGGTCTGTTTTTTATGGCGCAGACAAAAAGTCTCCACGCAACTGTTGTCTCCTCTGTTGAGCTCGTCATTTACCACCATGCCCACACCGAGTCCTGTGCCAAAGGTGTATCCGAGCAGATTATGGTAGCGCTTGGAACTTCCGGCAGCCTTGAGGCGTGAGTTGATTTTCGGCAGAGCTCCGCCGATAGCCTCGCCGTAGGCAAAAAGGTCGCCGTCATTGTTGATGAACACCGGAATACCGAATGTGTCAGACAGGAATGGACCTAATGCCACTCCGTTGCGAAACGACGGAAAATTGGGCAGATAACCGCCTATCACTCCGTTCGGATAGTCAGCCGGACCGGGAAATGCAAAACTTATAGCCACCGGTTTCTGCTCCAGACGAGCTATTACCTGTTTGAACCCATCTACCATAGTGGCGAGACATTCGTCAAGATTTTGAGCACGCGAAGGGAGTGTTATCGGGTCTACGATAAACTTGTTTGCCTGCATAGCGCCAAAAACCAGATTGGTGCCTCCGGCATCGAGAGTAATTACTACTCTGTTGTCATTCTTATACATGGAGATAGAAAGGTAAAAAGGTAAAACAATTTTTAGAAGATGTGGTGATGCATAAGCCACACTTTCAGCTGCAAAAATACAAAAAGCATTTTACCTGCCTGCATAATAATTGTTAATAACCTTTTTCACTTTTTGGAAGGGTGCCATGTAGGCAACCCATTTTTCGCGGGTAACCACCGTGCCTGTAGCAAGCTCGCGAGCCACGGCGCTGAACCGGCGGTAGATTTCTGCCTGAAGCCGTGCAGGTGTGGGCAGCTCTTCGGAGGGATGCTCGCGCCACCACGCGACTACCTGTAAGGCAAGTTCCATTAGCAGCGGCTTGTGGTACATTCTCAGATTTTTCACAGAGGAGTTGTTGACAACCGTGGCTACAACCTCATTAGCCTGCACAAGCTCTTCGAGATTTTCGGGGGCTTTCTCAGGCAGATAGCCGGGTACGGGGGCTTTTTTGGCACGGCGTTCGGCAGCCTTGCGGCGGCGCTGTTCGGCGCGGGCATCAATATCGTTTTTTATGCTCATGAACATCTCGGCGGCGTCGATGTTGTCAATCTTCGTTACGGTGCCGTCTGTCAGATAGGCTATTACGGCGTTCATTACATCGAGCTGCAGCGATGTGATGAGGGTGGCGATGGTTTCAATCCATTCAATGCGCAGGCTGATTTGTGTTTTCTTTCTCATGTTTGTGTGTTTAAGAGTTATTTGTGTGTTTGTGTGAGTGCAAAGTTACGATGCGAAAATGCCGGATGTTGTCTTAATTTTCACACTTGTAAATGTTAAAGTTGTAATATGTCAATTGTCAACCACTTAACTAGTATAGATTCTTCAAATGTTAAAATGTGAAGGAGCAAGTGTTAAATTTAAGGGCGCATTACGGTTGTTGAATATAGTCGGATGGTTGTAGCTCTCAAATTATTTGCTTGTGAAAATCAGCATATTAAGAAAATGTTGTTAAAAAAATACGCAAATAATTTGTGTATGTGCTAAAGACTGATTAATTTTGCACTCGGTTTTTGAGCCACACCTTTGGCGGGATAGCTCAGTTGGTTAGAGCGTCGGATTCATAACCCGGAGGTCTCGAGTTCAATTCTCGATCCCGCTACTTGATTTGAAAGAGAGACTGTCTAATAACCCAAGTTAGGCAGTCTCTATTTTTATACACAAAATCA
>ERZ778497.102-NODE-102-length-79126-cov-7.555665_pt1 | contig 79126 bp, 74 predicted proteins | sample MGYA00509938_ERZ778497 | MGnify/ENA primary metagenome ERZ778497 (study PRJEB29527, sample SAMN07138969) | mouse gut metagenome | material: feces | host: mouse | place: China:Nanjing | collected 2016-01-25 ... | reverse complement strand
TTTAAAAAAAGAGCGGCAGCTTCTTTTGCTTCGGGCGGCAAAACGTCTGGCCAAACAGCCATAAAAGAGGGCTGTTTTTTTTTGCGTTTTGGAACAAAAAAAAACGCCCGAAGGCGTTGGGGAAAATTAATGAAGCACGCCGGACTCGTTCAAAACGGCCTTTTGAACGGCGCCAAGCTGAACGTTGGATTTAGCCGGCCGAATGCTGGAAGGCATGCTCCAGTCAAAGTCGCTCGTTCTCGAGCTCATATATCGTTTGATCATTTCATCGGATTTCATTTTGTTGATTTTGTTGAATTTCATGGTTTGTTCCTCCTTTGAACATCCTCAATATAGTCCTTTTTTTTGAAATGTCAAAGGGAAATACATAAAAAAGATTCAACAATATAAAAGTAAGCGTTTACTTTATTTATCCTGAAAATTGAAAGCGCAATCAAAAGAAAAGACGCCGGTTGGCGTCAGGGAAGCTTTTACTTGTCGATGTCGATCAGCTCGTACTCCTTCGTTCCAAAGCCGAGCGCGGCCGCCGCGTCCACCGTGTGGCGTCCGTTTCTGGATTCGATGCGCTCCACAAGATGGTCGCGTCCCGGATCGGTCGAATTGTACACCATGTCCAGGCACGCCTGGTCGATGGCGACCGGATCGGTCGAAATCATGATTCCGATGTCTTTCATGCAAGGATCTTCCGCCACGTGGCAGCAGTCGCAGTCTACCGACAAATTGACAAGGGCGTTGATATAGACGACATGGTCTTTGAAGTAGTTGTGGACGGTTTGCGCCGCGTCCGCCATGGCTTCCAGAAACTCGTCGTGCTCGATCGGGATTTCCCAGCAGTCTTTCATGTCTTTGGATTTGCCGGTCGAATGGATCCAGCATTTTCCATCCGAGGAGGCGACACCGATCGAGAGCTGTTTGAGCGCGCCGCCAAAACCACCCATCGGGTGCCCTTTAAAGTGGGAAAGAACGAGCAGGGATCCATATTTGTCGATGTCCTTGCCGACATAGTTCTCCTTGAGGATCTTGCCGTTTGTCACGTCGAGAACGAGGTCCGGTCCCTCGGCGTCGAGAATGTCGACATCGAAGTTTTCCGTCCAGCCATGCTCTTTGAGAACCCGGCGGTGGCTTTCCGTGTTGAAGCGGTGCCCGCCCATGTCGTGCCCGTATGCCGTATTGCATTCGACAACGGTTCCGTTCACTTTGTCGATGATGGGCTTCACAAATTCAGGCCGCAAAAAGTTTTGATTGCCTTTTTCGCCCGAATGCAGCTTGACGGCCACGTTGCCTGTCAGCTCCTTGCCCAGCGCCTCGTACAGGCGGACAAGGCTTTTCGAACCGGTGTCTTTGGTGAAATACACTTTTGATTTTTCCATAAGTTCAACCTTTCTCCTTATCATATTTTTGGTATTTTCATCATATTCCTTGGAGTTCGCATCAAGCAATGTTTTTCTGAAAATTTTTTTCTTTTTCTTTATAATAAAATTATGAAAAAGAAAGTGTATGTTGTCCGTCACGGACAAACCGAATTCAACGTGCAAAAGCGATGCCAGGGATGGAGCGACTCGCCTCTGACCGAAAAGGGAAAGGCGCAGGCGCGTAAGGTCCGGGCGTATTTTGACGAACACGGCATTCGTTTCGACCACGCCTACGCGTCCGATTTGCAGCGCGCGATCGACACGATGTGCCTCATCACCGCCGGATACGATATTCCCCGGTTCACGACGGCCGGCTTGCGGGAAATGAGCTTTGGCCGGTACGATGGCGCTTTCCACGCCGACATTCCATCGGGCGACATGGCGACGTATTTCAAGACAGTCGGCGGCGAGACGATGGAAGAGGCGATCGTGCGCGCGTACAAAACGATCGTGCAAATCATGGCCCAGCCCGATCATGAGTGCGTGTTGTGCGTGAGCCACGGCATTCCGGTTTCGGGCTTGTTCCGCTCTTTGCCAAGGGACAAGACGATCGAGGATCCGCGCGATTTTCGCAACGGCTGCATTCTCGAATACGAAATCGACGGTTACGATATGAAGCTGGTCCGGTTCGTGCAAACGGAAAAGGAGAAATTTGTTTTATGAGGAAAAAACTGTATTTGATGCGGCATGGCGAGACGATGTTCAACGAGAAGAAAAAGATCCAGGGCTGGACCGATTCGCCTTTGACAGAGCTAGGAAAGGCGCAGGCGTTGAAGGCGAAAGCGTGGTTTGACGAAAACGGCATCGTCTTTACCGACGCGGCGTGCTCGACTTCGGAGCGCGCCAGCGACACGCTCGAGCTCGTGACGTCGCTGCCGTACGTCCGGCTCAAAGGATTGAAGGAAATGAATTTTGGCAAGTTTGACGGGGAAAGCGAAGCGCTCAATCCGCCGTTGGAGGCATACGACACGTTTTTTGCGGTATATGGCGGCGGGGAGACGCGCGCCCAGGTTGGAAAGCGCATGAACGAGACTCTGACCCGTTTGATGGAACAGGAGGGACACGAAAGCGTGCTCGTGGTTTCGCATGGAGGGGCGATCGCCAACTTTTACCGGCAGTGGGAAGAGGACGCCAAGGTGAAAAAGACGGAACGGTTTTATAATTGCTGCGTGCTCGAGTACACGTTCGAGGATGGACGGTTCGTTCTCGAGCGGATCGTGAATCCAAACCGCCCGGAAGGGGACTGACATGGACGCGATTCAAAAGGTGCTCGTCGTTGGCCGGGGCGCGGTCGGCGGGTTGTTTGGCACGCTTATCGAGGAAAAGATTGGCGACCGGTTCGCGTTTTTGTGCGATGAAGACCGGAAGGCGCGCTACCAGCAAAACGATTACGTCGTCAACGGCGTGAAAACGACGGTGCGGTATGTCAGTCCGGCCGACGCGTATCCGGTCGATCTCGTATTGATCGCCACGAAAGCTTCGGGTTTCGCGGACGCGATGGAGCAAATCAAACCGTTTTTGAAGCCGGACACGATTTTGGTTTCCTGTCTGAACGGCATCGAAAGCGACGAAACGCTCATGCGCGCGTTTTCGCAGCCGGTCATTCGCGCCATCTCCCAGAAAATGGACGCCCGCTACCACGATGGCGAGCTGACGTATTCCAGCACGGGCGAGCTCGTGATCGGCATGGAGCAAAAGAGCCAGAAAGAGGCGTTTGAAGCGCTGGTGGATTTTTTTGAACGAATCCGGTTTCCGTATGTCGCCTCGAACGATATCGTCCACGACCAGTATTCCAAGCTTATGCTGAATTGCGGCATCAACCAGGTGTGCGCCATCCATCGCGCGACGTATGGAAACGTGATGTGGGATCCAGAGCTCCATCGGCTTTTTGTCGACACGATGAAGGAAACGCGGGATGTGCTCGCGACGCAAGGCGTTCGCATTTCGGATGCGGAAATCGAAAGCTGGGAGGACGCGATCGCGCGCCTCGATCCGGATTCGATGCCAAGCATGGCGCAGGATGTGCTGGCCGGACGGAAGACGGAAGTCGACTTGTTCGCGAAAACGATCATGGACATCGCGAAAAAAGCGGGCGTTCCAGCCCCGGTCAACACGATGCTGTATGGAAAAATCAAGGAGATCGAGAAACGGTAAAATGGCGAATATCTTCGCCTTTTTTTGTTCTAAAATGCGGAAATAAGGTTTTATTGATTTTTCGATTGCCTCCCGAGAAGAGAGAAAATGTGAAATCGCCTTTTTGATTGTAGGATCCCTGCGTGAAAGGAATTTGTATCCTTACGAGTAGACTACGCGCAAGTATACAAATTTTCGACCCGGTTAAGCCACATAAAAAGCGCGCCCGTGACGCGCTTTGCCTATTCTTTTGGAGCGGATTTGACATCCTTGTTTTTTTCGTAAATGAGCTTCAGACCTTTAAAAATCAAGTTTGGATCGTACACGTCGATCAAGTCGGTGTGGTCGCAAATCACGCGCCCCAAACCGCCGGTCGCGATGACCTTGAAATCCTCCTTCAATTCCTTTTTGAACTGCTTCACGGTCAATTCGAAGCCGCCCAGAAACTGGTAGAAGATGCCGGCCTGCATTTCTGCCTGCGTGTTTTTGGCTAAAATCGTGTCCGGCCGTTTGATTTCCACTTCCGGCAGCTGCGCCGTCTGACCCCACAAGGCGTTGGCGCCCGACTCGATGCCTACGCCAATCGCGCCCGCTTTAAAGTGACCTTCCTTCGTGACGTAGTCGTACGTCGTGGCCGTGCCAAAATCGACGACCAGCACCGGTCCGCCATACTCGTGGTACGCGCCCGCGCAATCGGCGATCCGGTCCGCGCCGACGCTTTTCGGGTTTTCAAGCTGGACGCTGATGCCCGTTTTGATACCCGGGCCGACAATGATCGGGTCGATGTCGAGAAACTTGATGATGCCGTTGCGAAAGGAGTGCATGATCTTGGGGACGACGCTGGAAACGATGACGTTGTGCACGTCGTCAAGGTCGATGCCCGCCGCGGTCAAAAAGTTGACAAGACTGGAACCGTACTCGTCGGAAGTCCGGCGAATCTTGGTCGTCAGCCGATAATTGGCAATCAGATCGTCGTGTTTGAAGACGCCGATCGTGATGTTCGTATTTCCTACGTCGATGGCTACTAGCATGCGTTTTCCTCCAGTGTTTTCATCGTTTTCAAAATGGTTTCGCCCACTTCCTCCTTCGTCAGCGTGCCAAGCTCGACTTTGTCGTCCGGAAAGAAGATCGTGACGACGTTGGTCGAAGTCTGGAAGCCGGCTCCTTTGGTAAACAAGTTGTTGGCCACCAGGAGGTCGCAGTGTTTTTTCGCCAGCTTTTCCTTCGCGTTTTGTTCCAGGTTTTCCGTTTCCATCGCGAAACCGCAAAGAATCTGCCCTTTTGGCTTGTGGTCGCCAAGCCAGGCGAGAATATCCGGGTTTTTCACAAGCTCGACCGCCATTTCATCGTCCTTTTTCTTCATTTTCTGCTCATGGACGCGTTTTGGACGATAATCCGATACCGCCGCCGCCATAATGATATAGTCCTGATCGGCGTGGCGGGCTTGTATCGCTTCCAACATGTCCTGCGCGCTGCGCACCGGTACGGTGTCGACGCCCTCGGGTGCCGCCAAATCGACCGGCCCGTGCACGAGCGTGACCCGCGCGCCCAAATCGCGCGCCTTTTTCGCGATCGCGAAACCTTGCTTTCCGGACGAGTGGTTGGAAATAAAGCGCACCGGATCCAGCGCCTCCTGCGTCGGTCCCGCGCTCACCAGAACTCGTTTTCCTTCCAAAATCCGGGGAGCGAACAACTGGTCGATCGCCTCCGCGATCGAGTCGACCGAGGCGAGCTTTCCTTTGCCGACATCCTGGCAGGCGAGCATGCCTTCTTCCGGCTCCACGATGTGCCAGCCCAGCTCTCTGGCTCTTTTCAGGTTTTGCCGGGTAACCTCGTTTTCGTACATATGCACGTTCATGGCCGGACAAATCATTTTTTTCGTGTGGCACGCCAACGCGGTCGTGGAAACGAGGTCGTCCGCTATGCCATACACGACTTTGGCGAGGATGTTCGCGGTCGCCGGAACGATGACGAACGCGTCCGCCCACTTGGCCAGGGTGATGTGGGCGATCGGATCCTCGTTCGTCTTGTCGAACAGCGAGGTTTCGCATTTGTGATGGGAAAGCGCCTCGAACGTGATTGGATTCACGAATTCCATCGCGTGCGCGCTGAGGACGACTTTGATTTCATAGTTTTTTTTCGTCAGCCGGCTCACTAAATCGCACGCCTTGTACGCCGCGATCCCGCCGGTCACCGCGATCACGATATGTTTTTTATCCATAGTATATTGCTTCCAGACATCAAAACGATGTGTGTTCCTTTCTTTTATTTTTTCCATTATAAATCATTGTCCCTGTGATTCCAACGGGAAAAATCGCCAGGGAGGAAACGAATGTGGAAAAGGATGGCCAACATGCGAACTTACGATTGATTTCCCGAAGCGGAGAAGTAAAATAGAACTATGAATATTTTAATCGCCTGCGACTCATTCAAAGGATGTATGTCAAGCGAGCAGGCATGCGAATGTATGAAAAAAGGATTGCGGACCGCCAATCCAAAGTGGCGCGTCGAAACGTATCCGATGGCGGACGGCGGGGAAGGCTTCGCGCAAGTCCTGTGCGGCTACATCCGCGGCAAAATGGTGGAAGTCGAAACCGTGGATTTGCTCGGACGGCGCATCAAAGCCCGCTACGCCTGGAACGAGGAGCAAAAACTCGCCGTTCTGGATGTCGCCAGCTGCATCGGGCTCAACTTGTACGAGCGCGCGGACCGCAATCCGCTGGCCGCGTCGTCGTTTGGCGTCGGGCTGCTCATGAAGGACGCCTTGCGGCGTAAGTGCCGGAAGATGATCATCGGTTTGGGTGGCTCGGGAAGCAACGACGGCGGAATGGGGATCCTGAAGGCGTTTGGCGCCAAATTTTACGATGCCCAGCGCCAGCTGCTGGCGCCCAACGCCTACAATCTGGAACGCATCGCCTTTATTGACAAACGGGGATTTTCGTTTGATCGCGACGTCGAGCTGATCGTGGCGTGCGACGTGAAAAACCGGCTGCTCGGAAAAAACGGGGCGACGTACACGTTTGGGCGACAAAAGGGCATTTTCCCTTCGCAAATGAAGCGGCTCGATACCGCCATGGCCCACTACAATCAAAAAATCGACCAGACGTTTCACGTCGACATGGACGCGTTTGAAGGCTCGGGCGCGGCCGGCGGCATCGGTGGAGTGCTTTTGGGCGTGTTCCGGGCCTCGATGCGTCCCGGCATCGAGGTGTGCATGGACTACGCCCGCTTTCCGGAGGCGCTCGACAAGGCCGACCTCGTTTTCACCGGCGAAGGGCAGACCGACGCCCAAACCTTGTATGGAAAAGTGCCGTACGGCATCGCGAAGGTCGCTTCGCGCCGCCACGTGCCCGTGGTGTGCTTGAGCGGCGCGCTGGGCGCGGGCTACGAGCCCCTTTACAAGGAAGGCGTTATCGGCATTTTTTCGACGGCGGACCGGGCCATGGACTTTCAGACCGCGCTGTCGTGCGGAAAGGAAAAGCTGGAGGCGCTCGCGTTTTCAGTGGGAAAACTCATTAGAGGAATCGAGGAGATCAAAGATGAATAAAAAAATACAAAAAATCGTGGCGGGAGCGCTTGTGCTCGTGCTCGGTTTCGCGCTGACGGCTTGCGCGGCCAAAAAGGATTTTCGGGAAGAGCCGGTCACGATGGCGGAATTGAACGAGAAAATCGAAAAAAAGGAATCGTTCAAGCTGCTGGTGGAGCGGGACAACTGTCCGTTTTGCCAGGAACTCAACGACTATGTGGACGAAACGAAAAAGGACCACGACGGAACCGTGTACGTGCTGGATGTGACGGATTTTGATTTCAAGCGCGAAAAGGAAGACGACTTGACGCTTGTGTCGGAAAACGAGGATGGCAAGCAGTTTCTCGCCCTGTTTCCTTATTTTTTATACACCCCGACGATTTACACGATCGAGAAGGGCGAGGTGAAGCAGGCGGCCATCGGCTACGATCCGCAAAACCAGACGATGAGCTTGTGGGATGTCGATTCGTCCATCGACTGGGACAGCGCGGAAACAACCGGCGTCTGGGATTATTTGGAAGCCTAGCCTATGAAGACAATCGCGATTATCGCCACCGGCGGCACGATTGCGGGTCAAGGCAGCGCCTCGGCCTACAAGGCGGGGGAAATCGACGTGGATTCGATCATCGCCAGCATTCCGCGAATCAACGAGCTGGCCAGGCTGCATTTGATTTCCCTGTACCAAAAAGACTCCAACGACATCACCGCCCGGGACTGGGTCGAGCTGCGGAATTTGTGCTACGCGCTTGGCCATGACGACTCCATCGACGGTATCGTCATCACGCATGGAACGGATTCGTTCGAGGAAACGGCGTATTTCCTGAACCTGACGCTGGACATTCGTAAACCGGTCGTGATGACGGGCGCCATGCGTCCGGCGACGGCCACCAGCGCGGACGGGCCGATGAATTTGTACGAAGCGGTGGCGCTGGCGACCCATCCGCAAGCGAGCGACGCCGGCGTGCTGGCGGTGTTCTCGGACACGATTTATTCGGGGCGGGATATCACGAAAACCAACAGCATCAAAACCGACGCCTTCAAAATGGGCGAGTTTGGAACGCTGGGCTATATGCGGGACGAGAAAGTGTACTTGCAGAACATGCCGTACCGGATGCACACGTATCAAAGCGAGTTTTCCACGCTGGAGTACGACACGCTGCCCAAGGTGTCCATTTACTATGTGCACGCGGACTGCGACCCGAAACTGTTGGAGTGGATGCTCGCGCACAACGACGGGGTCGTGCTGGCGGGAAGCGGCTCGGGCAATTATCCCGATTCGATCCGCCGCGTTTTGGAAACGAACGAGACGTCGTGCGTCGTCGTGCGCGCCTCCCGGATTTTGGAGGGCGCGGTGTTTGACTCGGACGTGTTCGACCCGCTGCGAAAAACGATTCCGGCATACCGGCTTTCGCCGCACAAGGCGCGGATCCTGCTCATGGTCGGCCTGGCGGCCGGCTGCGACGAGGAACGCTTGCGCAAAGCGTTTGAAACGTATTGAGGACGACAAAGAAGAAGCCCGATTCCGGGCGCTTTTTTTTGGCAATGCGGTATAATGAAATGGACAACAGGAAGAAGAAGGAAAAAAACAACTATGATCAATATTCTTGCTTTTGATTTAGACGGCACGCTGCTTACTTCGCAAAAGACGATCGACCCGCGAACGCTGGCGGCGATTGAAAAAGCCAAACAGGCGGGCATGCACATCGTGATTGCTTCCGGACGCGATAAAAACGGCTGCCGGTTTGTTTACGAGCCGCTCGGGCTGGAACACGGTCCGCATTTTCTCGCGCTCGTCAACGGGCAGATCTTGTATGATTTTGAAAAAAAAGAATACGATTTGGACGATGTTCTGCTGCCGGAAGACGGATTGAAGATCCAGGAAGTGTGCCGGAAGTACAATGTGGAAGGCATCTTTTGCTGCGGGTACGATTTTTACAGCTACATTTCCCGGCTGGGACGAATTAAAAAAACGGTGAAAACCATCGTGCGCGGCGAGCCGGCCGACTACGGGCTGAAAGCGGGGGCGAGCCACCGCAACTTTATCGACTTGCCATACAAAGACATTACCTTGACGCAGGACATCAACAAAGTGTGCCTCGTGCATTCGGCGTCGTTTTTCGATAAAAACCTCGACAATCTCAAGGCGGACCTGAAGGACTACGACGTGCTGCTTGTGGGGCCGGAATGGCTGGAAATCATGCCGAAAGGCGTTTCCAAGGCGTCGGCGCTTGACAAGATCGCCCGCAAGCTAGGCTATACGATGGAAAACGTCATGGCGTTCGGGGACGCGGAAAACGATGTGGAAATGCTGGCGAAAGCGGGCATCGGCGTGGCGATGGGCAACGCGATGGATACCGCCAAAGCGGCGGCCAATGTCGTGACGAAAACCAACGACGAAAACGGGATTGGCGAAGTCATCGACAAACTGCTCGAAGGAAACGAGGACTTTTTGAAAGTCGGCATCATATAGAAATGAGGATACAATGAAATACGTAAGAGAATTGAACGAAAAAGACCGGAAGGCGCAGCTCGATTTGATTTGCGAAGGATTCCCGTGGAACACGCCGGAAGCGATGAAGGCGCGCTTCGACTTGCTTGTCGCGCATTCGGATTCTTTTGGCTCGTTCGAAGACGAAACGCTGGCAAGCCAAATTATCGCCACGCCGTATACGATCGACTTTTTTGGGACGCCGTATACGATGGCGGGCATTGGTTTCGTGGCGACGTCCGAAAATTTTCAGCACCAGCATCGAATCGACGATTTGATGAGCGCGATCTTTAAAAAACTGCATGAAAAGGGATGCGTCCTGTCGTATTTGGCGCCGTTTTCCTATCGGTTTTACCGCCGGTTTGGCTACGAGAAAGTGTTCGACATGCTGGATTTTCAAATCGTCCAGCGGGATTTGCCGCGCTTCGACCACACGTATCGCATCGAAGAGGTGGATTGGGCGCAGGCCGCGCCAATCGTGCACGATTTGTACGCCAGACGCGCCAACCGGGCGCGCGGGCTGATGGCGCGCGAGCCATGGTGGGAAGAGTATAAGTTTCATTTGCGCAAGCCGTACCGGTTTTGGATCGCGTACGAAGACGACGAGCCGGTCGGCTACATGGCGTATTTGGAGGACTTGGAAAAGCGGACGCTGTCTATTTTTGAAATCGTCGGGCAGGAGCCGGTGCTGCGCGCGTTTCTGGCCCAGCTGCGCGAGCAGGAAGGCGTGGACACGATCGCCTATTCGTGCTGTCAGGGACTGGATGAGATTGTCGATATTTTAGAGGACGCCAGCCCGGAAACCACGATCCGGTTTCAGCGGGGCATGATGGCGCGTGTCGTGGACGTGGAGGCGTTTTTGCGCTCGTATCCGTTCGCCCGCAAGGCGAAGTTCGCTATCGAGATTCGCAGCGACCGGTACGCGCCATGGAACGTTGGCATATACGAGGTGGAGCATCGAAAAGGGCACACGAAGGTGAAGAAGGTGTTCCGCACAGAAGAGCCAACGGCCCGTATGGATATCGAAGTGTTCGTGAAGTTGTTTTTTGGCGTGTTCGATCTGGACCGGGATCGCGGGCGCGTCGAGGCGGACGCGAAGCTTTGGCCGATGATCGCGCGCTGCGTCCGGCCGCAAGGCGTGTTGTTCGCGGATTATTTTTGAAAAAACATTTCAAAAACACATGTAAATCTTTCAATAAAGATGTATAATAATGAAACCGGCATATCAATGGAGGTCTTTATGAAAGCGTTAGAGAACAATGTATATTTTTGGCAAAAACTCGACACACTGCTCCTGTCGTGCACGTGCACGATCGACAGGCCCAAAGGATCGACACATTTTAAATATTCCAATCTCGTATATCCGGTTGACTATGGATTTTTGGCGGACAGCGTGGGATCGGATCAAAGTCCGATCGACTTGTTCAAAGGATCCGGAAAAGCCAACCGGGTGGAGGCGATCGCCATTTCGGCGGATATTTTGAAAAAAGATTGCGAAGTGAAGCTTCTGGTCGGATGCACCGAGCAGGAAACGGAAAAGATCCTACAGTTTTTGAATCAGACTCAATTCCAGAAAGCGATCCTTGTGCGCAGAGGGAAAGAGATGCCATCATGGGCGACCAGCGACTAAGAAGCTGGTCGTTTCTTTTGTACCGGGAAACCGAAAGGCATAAAATAAAAAGGAACGGAGGTAATCAAATATGTTTACTGTCAACTTAAAAGGGGAAAAAACTCTAAAGAACTTGCAGACGGCTCTGGCCGGCGAAGTGATGGCGTACACAAAATACCAGTGGTACGCGCAACAGGCGCTCAAAGACGGATATCGGGTTCTTTACGATATTTTCAATGAAACCGCGGCCAACGAAAACGAGCACGCGAGAATGTGGTTCAAGGCGCTTCACGACGGCGAGATTCCGGGAACGGTTCAAAATCTGACGGACGCCTGGGCCGGCGAGAATTACGAATGGGAAACGATGTATGACACGTTTGCCAAAGAAGCCGAAGAGGAAGGCAACACGCAAATGGCGGAGCTGTTCCGCAAAGTCGGCGAGATCGAGCACCATCACCGCGACCGGTATCAAACGATGCTCAACGAAGTGCAGGGCGGAACGGTGTTCAAACGCGACCACAAAGTAAAATGGATGTGCTTGAAGTGCGGATATATTTGCGAGGCGGAGGAAGCGCCGCTCAAATGTCCGGTTTGCCAAAACAGCCAGGCCAACTTCCAGGAGCTTATTGATTACGACTGCTAAAAAGGCGGCGGGGAGTGATTCCATTCACTCCTCTTTTTGTTTTATAATGGAAAAAGAAACGAGGTTTTAATGATGAACGACAATGAACAGGAAATCCGGGCCCACATCGAAAAGATCGCTTATCCGACTTTTGAACAGCGGGTGCGGGAATGGATCGCCGCAGGAAAACTGGGCGCGCCGTACACGGTCCTTGAACAAATATTTTTGATGGCGAAAGCGGGCGGCGAAGGCGTCGTGCCCGTTCGGAACAACTTGGATCAAAACGGGGAGCTGTCCGGCTTTACGATCAAAACGGTGCGCGCGGGACAGGAAGGCGCCCACTATGTGCCGGTGTTTACGCGTAGCGTGTATGCCGAGAAGGCCGGCTCGCGTACGAACGTCATCGCCTACCCGCTCCAGAAGCTGATGCAAATCGCCGGCAGCGATCCGCAATGCGCCGGTCTGGTGTTCGATCCATGGACGTACGATTTCGTCGTGCCGGCGGACGCGTGCCGTTTCTTTTTGGAAGAAGCGCAAAAGCAGCAGGCGTAGGCGCGAAGAAAAAGATGGAACGCTGCAACGCTCCATCCTAGATGAGTGAATGTAAACCACTTCGTTTACGGTTCCATTATAGGCGAAAACCGAAAAAAATGAGGGGATTTTGCTTGCGATTGAACGCACATTTTCAATTTCGATAAAAAAATTTTGAAAATTTGTTAACAGATGCGAACGTGTGGCGATTGTGGTATTCTTTCTCTATGAGTCAAATTGAAATTTTATCGTGCGAGCAGGCTTTGCGCGCGCTTGGCGAAGGAGAAGTCGCGCGGATGGTCGAGCAGCCGATCCTTGTTCGCCAAAAGGAGGATAAGCTGCTGACGGTGCATCCAAACTGGCATGCCGCGTTGTCCGTACCGGAATTTCGGGCGCTGTTTCCTACGATGCACTTTCGCGTCGTGGCGCGGGAAGACGGCATCGACGAGGCGAAAGACGCGGATTACTACGCGTGGAGGAGTAAATACTTATGAATTGGGATGGCGGGATCTTGCTTTGGCTGCAAGACCATGTGCGGCACGTCGGCCTGGATACGATCGTGTTGTGGATCACGAACTCGATTCCGTTTGTGGCGGGACTGTTCGTGGTTTTGCTTTGTTTTAAAAAGACGAGAAGGTTCGCGATTTTCGCGTTGGCGAGTCTGGCGATTTGTCTGGCGTGCAACGCCTTTGTGATCAAGCCGTTTTTTTCCAGGATCCGGCCGTTTATCGCCATTCCTGGTCTTGATCTGCTTGGTCCGGTGCCGGGCGGCTCGTCCTTTCCCTCCAGCCACACGACGGCGGTGTTCGCTCTGGCGTGGATGAGCTTGTGGTGCAAACAGAAAAAATGGACGATTCTGCTTTTTGCGTACGCGATCGTTGTCGCCCTGTCGCGCTTGTATTTGGGCGTGCATTATCCGACGGATGTGCTGGGCGGTATTTTGGTGGCTTGCGTGTTAAGCTGGCTGACGTATCGGGCGCTGAAAGCGGTGGGCGCGAAACCCTAGGAAGAGATCGAAGGATCTCTTTTTTTTTTAATTAAATGTAACCGTTGATATTACACCTAGCTTGTGATATCCTCTTTTTGTAATAATAAAGGTTACATTGATGGAAGAAGGGAAATTATGCTGGATTTGGAGCTGGAAATTTTGTGCTTGCTGGGAACGGGAATCTGGATTGAAAAAAAGGGGATGCTGAGCGCGCAAACGGTTTCGCAGCTGACGGATTTTGTTGTGGATATCGTGTTGTCGTGCGCGATCGTTTCCTCGTTCGAGATGAAGCTGACGTCCGAAATCCTCGTTTCGACAAGCCAGGTGTTCGTGATTGCCATCGGGATGCAAGGCTTGTACTGGATCTTGAACCGGTTTCTTTACCGAACGTGGGGAAATGGTGAGCAAATTTGCGCGAAGTACGCCACGATGGTGACGAACGCGAGTTTTATCGGCATGCCCATCGCGCAAAATCTTTACGGAGCGACGGGTCTGTTGTTCGCGTCTATCAGCGTGTTGCCGCAGCGCGTTTTGATGTGGTCGTACGGCTTGTCGTTGTACACAAACCAAAAACAAGACGTCGACTGGCGGAAGATCCTGTTTCATCCGTGCGTTGTTTCGATTTTTATCGGCATAGGCGTTATGGCCGCGTATGGCGCCGGATTCGTTTTGCCGGAAGGCGTATCGAAAACGCTCAGCATGGTGGGGAGCTGCTCGACGCCGTTGTGTCTGGTTATTATCGGCACGATTGTCGGCCGCTTGGACTGGAATGATCTTTTTCCATGGCGTGGTTTTCTCTTTAGCGTGTACCGGGTCTTGTTCCCGCCCGCTATGGCTCTGCTGCTCGTGTGGTGTCTGCTCGTCAATACGCTGGCGAAACAGATTTCCATTTTGCTGGCGGCGATGTCCACGACGGTCATTTTGGCGGAAAAATACCAAAAGAATCCGAAATTCGCAAGCCAGCTCATGGTTTTGTCGACATTTTTGTCTTTTGTGAGTATTCCGCTGTTCACGTTTGTTTTACAATGGATCTAAGAAGGAGAAAAAATATGAAGGATCAAAACGAGATTTTCGCGCTGGTGCGCCGGTATCAGGCCGCGATTCACACCCAGGACATCGAGGCGTTTAAAAGCTTGTGGACCGGAAAAAACAATACGCTCATTTCCATTACCGATTCGTATAGCGGACTTGATTCGATTACAAGGGATTTTTTGATTGGCGGTATTCAGGGCGCGTATGAACGGATCGAGCTGATTGCCGAGGATATTCAAGTGCGCTTTGTTGCCGAGGAGCTGGCCATCGTGATTTTCCAGTATCGTACAGAGTGCGTCAGACGGGAAACGGGCGAGTCATACGGCATCCGGGGACTGGAAACGCAAGTTGTGCAAAAAGTGGATGGACAATGGAAACTCGTCCATGTGCATTATTCGAAATAAAAAAGAGAAACGCCTTTAGCATTTCTCGTAAATCTCGTAAATTAGCTGTTCTGTGTCATCCCAGCCAAGGCACGGGTCGGTAATCGACTTGCCGGGCACCATGTCCTCGCCAATTTCCTGCCGGCCTTCCTCGAGGTAGCTTTCGATCATCAAGCCTTTGACGAGGTTCTTGAGCTCGGGGTTATACTTTCTGGAATGGAGCACTTCCTTGGCGATGCGGATCTGCTCCTTGTATTTTTTGCCGGAGTTGTAGTGGTTGCAGTCGACAATGACGGCCGGATTTTTCAAATCGGCCTTTTTGTAGGCGTCCAGCAGCCGGATGAGATCCTCGTAGTGGTAGTTCGGGATCGCGGTGCCGAATTTGTCGACGCCGCCACGCAAAATCGTATGCGCCAGCGGGTTGCCTGTCGTTTCCACGTCGTACAGGCGATGGATAAAGTTGTGCGGATGCTGGGCGGCCGTCACGGAATTGAGCATGACGGAAAAATCGCCGCTCGTCGGGTTTTTCATGCCGACCGGGATGTCCGCGCCGCTGGCCACGAGCCGGTGCTGCTGGTTTTCAACCGAGCGGGCGCCGACGGCCTCGTAGCTGAGCAAGTCGTCGAGATAGTCGCGGTTGTTTGGATACAGCATTTCATCGGCCGCGGAAAGGCCGGTTTCCTGCACGATGCGCAAATGCATCTTGCGGATGGCGATGATGCCCGACAACAAGTCCGAAGGCTCGTTGGGATCGGGCTGGTGCAGCATGCCTTTGTAGCCGTCACCCGTCGTGCGCGGCTTGTTCGTGTAGACGCGGGGAATGATCAGGATTTTGTCGCTGACCTTGTCTTCGATCGCTTTAAGGCGATGCACGTATTCGACAACGGTTTCCGGATTGTCGGCAGAGCATGGTCCGACAATCAAAATGAATTTGTCGGATTTGCCGGTAAAGATATCTTTGATCTGCTCGTCGCGGATCGCTTTTTTTTGTTTGGATTCCTCATCCATGGGAATGAGCTCTTTCAAGACGTCGGGACTTGGAAGCTCATGGTTGATCTTGAACGCCATAGGGTTACCTCTCTTTTCCTCTCTATGATACGCAATTTTTGGAAATTACTTGTTCATTATACTCAAAATGAAAGAAATTGAAAACAATGAAAACGAATTATTCGTTTTTCAACTCTTCTCCCACGTGAGGACGGATGAAATGTTCCAGAGAATAGTCCCACAATGCTTTGGAGCCCAGGGCGGAGGGCTCGTTGCGCTGGAGCACCTGGCTCAATTTGATCCCATTGCGTTTCCACATTTCGCCGCCGGTCGCGTCGTTGAGCATTGTCGGCTGGAAGTTGTCGAGGCAGCGGGCGAATTTGGCTTCCGGAGTCTTTCGCTCTTCGAACTCCTGCCACAAGGAAAGAAAAAACTGTTTTTGATCGGCGGGAAGGAGACCGAAGAGGCGGTTGGCCGCTTTTTGCTCGCGCTCGAAATGGCTGGCCTGCCCTTGCTCGTCGTAGGCGTACGTGTCGCCGGCGTCGATTTCCACGATATCGTGGATCAGCAGCATCGTGACGGTTTTGAGCAAGTCGATATCCTCGTTGGCGTATTCGCTTAAAACAATCGCCATGAGCGCGGCGTGCCAGGCGTGCTCGGCGTCGTTTTCAAAGCGGGAAGCGTCGGATAAAAGCGTGCGGCGCTCGATGTTTTTTTCTTTGTCGATTTCTTTCGCGAAGGCGATTTGGGACTGGAGTCTGTCAGCGGATTTTGCAGCGGTCATTTTTGTTCCTCTACTTTCATGGTTTTTATTGTACAATGTTTTTTGTTTTTTTCCTATATGTGATATGGTGGACGGGGAAACGCGGAAAACGATATGAATCGGTAGAAGAAGGTGATGACGATGCAGGTTTCCATTACGGCGCGAAAGACGATCATTCAAGGTTTGAAACTGGCTGCCGGCACGATTCTCGCGGTGGCGCTTTCGAAAAGTCTGGGAATATTGTCCCCGTACGCGACGGGAACGATCGCGTTGATTACGCTGCTTTCAAGCAAATGGGAAACCGTGCGGCTCACGCTGTATCGTCTGCTGACGTATTTTGTGACGGTGGCGGTTTCCTGGGTCGTGTACCGGCTCGTTCCGCTGCCCATCGTCGCGTTTGGACTCATCATGGCGGTACTGTACTGGTTGTACAACGCGTGGCATTTGTTGTCGACGCTGGCGGTGAATGGCGTCATTTGCTCGCATTTTATGACATATCAGGACTTTAGCCCGGACATGATTTTGCATGAGTTTTTGATTGTGCTCATTGGCGTGCTAAGCGCGTTGCTTATCAACCAGTTTTACACGAAGCGAACGACAGAGCGGGCGCTTCGGGCGTGGATGGCGAAAAGCGATCAGGAGCTGGTGGCGATCCTGGAGCGGATCGCCAATCATTTGGACGAGGAGCCGGCCAAGGTGTTTCATGTGACGGCGTACGAGGAAAGCCTGACGAAAGCGTACGCGCTGGCCAGAGATTTTGAGGAAAACACGTTTTCCAAACACACCAATTACTATGTCCAGTATTTCAAGATGCGGCTGGCGCAGTGCCATATTTTGAAAAGCATGCTTTGGGAGCTTCGCCGCATGCCAATGAATCCAAAACAGTCCAAAGTCGTGACGAATTACATTCGCTATTTGTCGCGGTATATTTTGGAAACCAACGCCCCTTTGGCGCAGCAGGAAGAGCTGGAAAAGCTCATGCGGCAAATGAAGGACGAGCCGCTGCCCGCGACGCGGCAGGAGTTTGAGAGCCGGGCGTATTTGATGCACATTCTTCTCGATCTCGAGGAGTTTGTCGCGTGCAAGCAGCATTATATTGACGGATTGAGCGAAAAACAAAAAGCGGCGTACTGGCGGTCATGAACACAAAGCAAAAAAAGGTCTGTTTTGAAAAGGAGCAGACCTTTTTCATGCGGAAAGATTCAATCCAGCGAGTGAAGCAGCCGGGAATACCGCAAGGCGTACCATAAAATGAGCGCGGCGATCGCCGAAGCGATGCCTTCCAGGGAAAAGGAGAAAAACTCGATTCCGGGGCACCACACACAAAGGCAGGCGCACAGTGCGAAGCAGGGGATCAGGATCCATAAAATCAAAGCGGTCGTGGAACGATCGGCGAGTAAAAGTTTTAACATGTGTTTTCTCCTCCTTATGGTTCTAATTATAAGAGCGGGTGTAGAAAAAGAAGAAGAGAGCGCTTAAAATGAAACAACTTTTTCAGTTTTTGAAAGAAAACGCGTGAATTTTGAGAAAATGGGATGAAAAAAAGAGTCCGCGCGATCGGACTCTAAAAACTAGGCTTCGTCTTCGTCGTAGTTGACAAAATGCTCGGTTTTCGCAGACGCGATTTTTTTGAATTCCTTCAGAAGCGGGTGCTGCATCGTGCTGTGCAGTTTTTCGCTCACCAGCGCGCTGAGCAGTTGAGGAACCGGAAGCTCGACAAAAGAGGAGAACCCGGATTCCACTTTTGGTTTGATTAGCAACGCGTTTGGATCTTCTTGAAAGGCTTCATCCATCGTGATGAGATACGCATGGTCGGTAACCGATTTGGCGGCTTTGTACACTTGATGCAAGCGCGTCGACGCATCGTCGTTGCTGTCAAAAAAGAACAGCGTGTATTTTGGCGTGAGCTGGAGGTTTGGCCCGTGAATGAACTCTTCCACCTCGTAGTAGACGCTCGGAATATGAATTGTTTCTCCGATTTTTAAAGCGGCCTCCATGCCGACGCCCGCACTGGCAGGCGTGCCAAGACAGTAGACGACTTCCATTGCCGAAAGAGCTTTCCAGTGTGTCTGAATAAACGGAAGCGTCCGGGATTTGGCGTCTGTCCATGCCAGAAGAATCGTGGCCCAGTCTATCGTTTGACGGTTTGAAACGATTTGAGCGAAACGAAGCCAATAAAGGCACAAGGTACTGACGCCTTTAGTGACGTAACCGACGAGTTCCTCGCCTACGCCGTATTCTAAAACGAGCTTCGTATGGTCTTTGACATCGGCCTGCTTGTTTCCCGTTAAACAAACGACATCTTCATAAGATCGCAAATGATCAAGAACCGCGATCGCGTTGGTGGACAACCCGCTTTGCGTAATGACGACGATAAGGTCGTCCGGCTTGATATCCGGTGTATAATAAAGAAAGGTGAATGGAGTCATCAATTCCACTCGTGTTTCCATCCACCTTGTCATCAAGGGCTGTGCGCAGGCACAGGCGTTGAAACTGGAGCCGGAAGCCACCAGCCAAAGCGTTTCCGGCTTCTTTTTTTTGTACAATGCAATCAAAGGTTCCATTTGGGCCGAAGAGGATAGCAGCGCCTGACAAGCCGGGAGCGTTTGTTCCACATAGTCCTGCATCGTGAACTTCATAGATTTCTCCTAGTATTCCAGCGCCCGGTAATACCGGCGGATTTCCATCGGATGCTTCGTTTCGTCCTCCATGTGGACGTCGATCCGGTTGTTGACCGCGTGCATAACCAAATGGGAGATCTCACCCCGGTATTTTTCGCTGATTCCTTCCAGCGCGTAGTCTTTCGTGTCGATGAATGTGTAATTGCCGCAAATACGAGGCAGGAAATTCGCCACTCTTTCCGACAAAACCCGTTGTTTGTCTTCACCTAAATATACGGTCACAGGCGTTTCTTTTGTTACGATTTCAAACATGCCATGGAAAAATTCCGGCGAAGTGATGGATTTTGTTTTGATCCAAAGCTGTTCCTCCCAATAGCACATCGCGTACGAATAGGTCGCTCCCCACTGGTTTCCCGCGCCGACAAAGTAGTGTAAGTCGTCGTTCCAGTGTTTTTTCGCGAACTCGATCGCGAAAGGCTCCGCTTCTTTTTCCACTTCGACAAGCGCTTGCGCCAAATGCTGATCAAATTCCTGATACATTTCTTCATAATCGGCAAACTCGCCCGCGTTGCGCATGAAACGATCCGCTACCATGAAGAATTTCAACTGCTCGTTTTGCTTGTAGGAAATGACGTGGTCCACCATCTTCGCCAGATCCGCTTCGGGCGCGTCAATAAACCCGATCACCGTCGCACCGGCTTCCTGCGCCTTTTTCACGGCTTCAACCACTTCAATCGTGTTGCCTGTCACGGACGACGTGATCACAATCGTGCCTGCGCCAATGCGCTTGTTGCCTGTCGTCAAGTATTCCGCCGCGTTTTCCGCCCAGGTTTCGATGGCGGATTTTTCCTTCATATGCACGGTCGCCTGCTGCGCGCTCGCCCACGTGCCGCCAATGCCAAGCCACACAATGTTGGTGTAGCCTTTTTCGCAAATCCCATCCACGATTTCCTCAATTTGCCCACGGAGCGCCAGCGCGCCCTGCACGCTTTCCACTTTTTCCTGTTCGTTGAATTTTTTCATCTTTTTTTCCTCCTTTTATCCTAAGATGCCAAAGAACGCACCGACAAAACCAATCAGGATAAACACGATCAGCAGTGTCGTCGTTTTCACGTTTTTAAATTTCAGCAAGTAGTAAATTCCAAATGTAAATAACAGTGGCACGATTCCAGGCATGATCTGGTTGCAGATGTCGCCAATCGTCGTCGCCTCCTCGCCGGTTCCAATGACCATCGGAATGTTGATGGCGACGTTTTGCGCGGTCATTCCGCCAATGACGATCAATCCCAGAACCGATGCGCCATACGTGAGCATTTCCATCCAGCCGCTTTTTTGCAAAGTAGCCAGAAAGCCGCTTCCGAGTTTGTAGCCCGCGTTCATCAAGTAGTAGCGAAGACCCTGCGCGGGAATATTGAAAATCAGGAAAAATAAAATCGGTCCCAAAATATTGCCTTGCGTGGCCAGCGACAAGCCGACACCGGTCGCGATGATGCGCAGCGTTCCCCAAATGAAGGAGTCGCCGATGCCCGCCAGCGGACCCATCAGGGATACTTTCACGTCGTTGATGGATTGCGTGTCAAAATCGGGATCGTTGGCGTTGGATTCCTCCATCGCGGCCGTGATGCCAAGAATGAGCGTAGCCAGCTGCGGCGTCGTGTTGAAAAACTCCAAATGCCGTTTCATCGCCGCTTCCTGGTCTTTGGGATCGGGATACAGCTTTTTGATCACGGGGAGCATGCAATAGCAATAGCCAATATTCATCTGCCGCTCATAGTTCCAGTCCCATTCCAAACCGAACGAACGCCAAAAGACGGACATCAGCTCTTTCTTTTCCAGTTTTTTAGAAGTCGTCGTCATCATCCATTCCTCCTTGCGCGCCAGCGGGCTGCAGCATGCTCGTCCGCTTGATCTGGGTTAAAACGATCGCGATGATCGCGCCGAACACCGCGATGCCCGTTCCTGGCAAATTCAAATAAACCGAGAGGCCGAAGCCTAAAATAAAGAAGCACACATTCGCTTTGTTCATGATCATTTTCATGAGCAAGCCAAACCCGATTGCCGGCAGCAGACCCATCGTGATTTCCAGTCCTTTGGAAATCCAAGCCGGAATGATCGCCAGAAACGCCTCGATGGCCGGGCCGCCCAAATAGTAGCCAACGGCTACGCAAAGACCGATAATCAAGTTCACACCGAAGAATCCAGCCAGATAGTGCACGGTCGCGACGCCTTGCATGTTGTCTTTTTGGGCGTACTCATCCGCCTTGTGTACGAAAGGAGGCAGGATGAACACCATGCCAAAGTTTTTGGCCAGCAATACAAGAGAAGCGACCGGCAAACCGATTGCCAGGGCGGTTTCCGCGCCGGAACCAGTCGTAATGGCGAACGCCGTGCCGAGCACGGTTCCCGAAATCATTTCGGGCGGGATGCTGGCGCCAATCGAGAAGGCGCCCATGAAGGCGAGCTCCATCGTGGCTCCGATCTTTACGCCCAGTTCAATATCTCCCAGCACGATACCCGTAAAGGTTCCCATAATTAGCGGACGGGACAACAAACACGTTCCAAGTAAATATTCGGCGTTGCCAAGCATAGCAACCAGGCCAAGCAAAATAGACTGTATAAGCATGGTGTCCACCTACAGCGCCTTTTCTACCGGAACCGGCGTGTCTTCCGGCACCATCTGAATCGTGACGTCGACTCCGTCGGCGACGAGCTCTTTTAAAATTTGTTCCTCTTCGGATGTGATGTTTACCGCTTTGGAAATATTGCGGGTCGCATCGGTTGCCTTGGTGCCTCCAAGATTTAAGGCTTGAATGGCATCCACGTTTTGGATGAGCGTGGCTGCATCCGCGATGCTTTCGACGACGATAAACAGCTTATATTTATCGGTCACACCACTATTAAGCGCTTTGACGCTGTCGGAAATCGACTTGATGACAAGCTTGACACCGTTTGGCTTGGCCATTTTCATCGTCGTCTTGCGCAGTTCGTCGGAAACGACCGCGTCGCAGGCGATCAGGATGCAGTCGGCGTTCAGCGCGCTCGTCCAGGAAAACGCCACCTGACCATGAAGCAGCCGGTGGTCAACACGTAGTTTTTTAATCATAGTTTTTTGTTCCTCCTTTTAAAAATCTTCCTCTTCGCATGGCTTTTGGATCTTTTGATAGTTCGTTACGCACAACCCTTCCTGGCCGGCGCGAACCAGCCGCTCTTGAATTGCCGGATTTACACAAATCCTTTCGGGCGTTGACAAGAGCAGATCCAGCACGATACTCATATTGACTCCGCCGAATACCACGACGTTTTCAAACCGGCACAGCTGAGAAACGGCCGTATGGACGCTGCCGCCTTTGACATCGCATAAGAAGATAAACTCGTCTTCGGGATGCGAGGCGATCACGGCTTCCATTTGATCTGTGTAATCTCTTGGACTGCACGATGGATACAGGCAATATGTGTCGATTTCCTTGGCTAGGTCGCCCACGATCATTTCCACAGAATTTTTCAATCCTCTGGCAAATTCGCCGTGGGAAGCAATTACGATTTTCCTCATCATATATCCTCCTTTCTTTTTTTATTCTTCTCACTTGTATTCAAGCAAGAAGCGTGCCATCCGTCATTTTTATTTTTTTTTTGGATGTTTCGCTTCACTTGTATACAAGCAAAAAGTGTGCCAGTTCAGACACACTTTTGAAAGTTTTTATCGTTTTTGACATAATCGAACATATAGCCGATTTCCTCGACTGGAATATGGACGCCATAAAACGCCTCGACATCCTGGAACGATTCGCAAACCGCGTCGATAAATTGTTTTTGACGGGTCTGGAAATGTTCAATTTGCTTATAGTTTTCGATACCGCGATTCATGACGAGCCGTTCGATCAGACAACTCACATGGACGTACAAACCGAAGCATGTGTTGTTCGTGAGCTGGCAGTCAATCAAAGTTTGAAGCCGGTCGATGGCGTTAGCCACATGTTCCAGCAGTTTCGTCGGATTCAAAATCGTCAACGCGTTCATGATATTGGACAACGAGAAATTTTTCACGATGTTCTTTTTGAAAATCGCCAGCGCGCAAGGATCCATATAGCTTTTCAAATATAAATCAAGCGAGTTCGTGCTTTCCTGCAAAATCAAATCATCCAGCGCGACAAACGGGAGGCGGTCGATATTTGGATTCAACGTTCCGACTACGCAAATCACCTGATATTCCGCGAAGGCCAGATCTTCGATGCCTTTTAAAAGCAAGGAATTGTAATCGTATGTCAAGACGTGGATGGAAGAATCCGGCGGCAAAGAATCAAGAATTACGGTTTTCAGCTTTTCGGCCACACCAAGTCCGCTTGCGCAAGAGCAGATGATCAGCTTTTGTTTTTCACGATTGCGCTCGATATGATAGGAAACCGTACACGTGTTTTTAGCCGTTTCAAAAATCTCCTCCATTGGTTGCCCGCGCTTCAGTCCTTCGCCAATGGATAAGGCCATTTTTAAGTTGAGTGAGTTGATAATCCCGACATTTACATTGCGGATGTTCAATCCTTTCCACACGTCTTCCAGAGAGCCAAGATCGACGAGCAGAAACAACTCCTCGATGCCATCCATCTTTTTCAAATAGTCATTCAATTCGCGAATGCATTGCTCCTGGGAAATCGAAAGCGGCATATCAATCGCGTCGAACACATACTCGTCAAGAAGCTGGTTGACACAAACCGAAACCGAGCTGGCGGTTGAAAGTCCATGAGCCAGGATCACGCCCATTCGTTTCGGAATCGACTGCTGCTTTTCCAGTCCGGAAAGCAGCAGCGCCAAAACCAGACGATGCAAATCGTTCAATTTATAATCAAACGCCCGGCCAAGCATGCAGTCGATTTCAGACGCCATGCTGTAGTAACGAAACTTTTGTTTTTTCATTTGCAGCGTAAGTTTTTCAATTTGAAGCGGGTTTTGGCTTTGCAAAAAATGAAGAAGCCTGGATTGGCGTAAAAACGATCCCAGCGCTTTTTGAAGCGTTTCTAAATCCTTGCTTGAAAGTTCCATATGGTAGCCGGCGCAGACGTGCCGGACGCTTTCATACAGTCTTTGCTCGCAGAGTGCCGAATTTTCGCCGCTCAAATGCTGAATGAGCCGGCTGCTTTCGGCTTTCCAGACAGCGAAGAAGGTATCCGGATTTTCTAACGATTCGATTATTTCCTGATAAAACGCCAAGTCGTTTCCGGCGCTATGATCAAGATCCAGCAACTCGTCGATATAAATCCAAGACGGCTCCTCCAATTTGTTCAGGGACGCCACCGATATGTTTTTTGAAAGCGCAGAAGGCAGATTTTTGGCAGTGATTTCCATTTCGCCGCTATCGTTGATTTGAAACAGCGCCTGAACGCAAGAAGATTGAATCGTGCTTTTCAGTCCGCCAATATTTTCCGGAAACGGATAGGATACGAGCAGTCGAAAAACGGTCGAGCTTATTTTGATTCGAACATTCAATCGCTGTTGTTCGGTTTTAAAAATGGAGTGAATCATTTGTACCTTTTCATAGGTGCCCCGTTTTGATAAATTGGGAACGGTGATATTCATCGGAATTCGGCGCTGCAACGTTTTGAGAAGGACTTTTTCCGGATCCTCGGTTGTCGCGAAAATGAGCCGGACATGGGAAGTGTGCCACGTTTTGTTGTCGCCCATTCGATGATAGATGGACTGGTCCATAAACTGGAACAGCTTTTCCTGGCATTCCCCTTTTAAATTATGCACTTCATCAAGAAACAAGACACCGCCGTCTGCCAGCTCGATGAGGCCCGGTGTCGTCTGCTCGGCGCCTGTAAACGCGCCTTTGACGTAGCCGAACAGGTTGGCTGTCAAAAGCTCGGGATTGTTGGCGTATTCGGAGCAGTTGACCGAAACGAATCGGGCATCGGGTTTGAGCAAGCCCTGGCGGCTGGCATACTCGTACGTGAGGCGGGCGATTAAACTTTTTCCCGTGCCTGTTTCGCCCGTCAGCATGAGGGGAAGCCCGTTTGGCGGATAGGAAATCGTCGCCTTGCATTGCTCGACAAGGGAGGCGAGGCTGCCGTCGTAGCCAACCAGTTTTTCAAAGTCGGCAGGTTCTTTCGCCAAGCCGGCAAGCCAAAGCTCGAGATTGCCGATTTTTGTATCGGAAATGGAAAGGTTGTATTGATTCTCTAAAGCGGCGCGGCTTAAAAAGCGAACCGGTTTTCCTTCCGCTTTGATGAGTCGCCCTTCCTGAAACAGCTGCTGGAGCGCAAACGTAATTTTGTTTTTAGGAACTTGAAGAGTCTCGGATAAAGAAGCCACGGTATTTTGATCATAGGCACCGGACAAGGTTTGTTCGTAGATTTGACGCAAAAGAGTATCTTTCATAGGAATCACCTACAGGGAGTATATTTTGAAAAAAAAGCAAAGTCAAACGAATCCTTGTCACGATTTGTTGGCATGTTTCTTGCTTATATACTAGTGAGGAGGAAGGCGGTATGAAGCAAAATTTTTCTCAAAAACAAACCCAAAAACAAACCTTGACACTCACGCAAACGATGAAAAAATCACTGGATGTCTTGAAAATGGACCAGGAGGAGCTTGTCGAGTGCATGCGGGAACTGGCGTTTTCGAATCCATTTGTCGAATTGGACGAAAGCCGGGACTGGAACCAAATCATAGAGGAGACATTCTCGAAACGGCCGTCGCTTCAAGATGATTTGTACATGCAGTTGCGCACAAGCGGCTACGCTTACGATAAAAACCTTTGCGCATATATTATTGAATCGCTGGATTCCCATGGCTTTTTTCTGGAGGATCAAGAAACGGCGACTCGTGTTTTGGATTGTTCGGGCGAAGCACTGAAACGAGCCTTGCGTTGTGTCCAGTCTTTGGAACCGGCGGGCGTCGCGGCGACGTCAAGAAACGAGTGCGTCGTTTTGCAGCTGCGAAAAAAGAACGAGGATTTCGCGGCCCGGATTTTCCAGATGTATCCCGAGGCGTTGACGAAAAAAGATCTGGCGGGCATCGCCAAAGCGGAAAATGTTTCGACGAACCTTATCCACCAGGCTCTCAGGGCGATTCAATCTTGTTCGCTCGATCCATGTCAGGCCTACGCGTCAGAGGCGCCTTCCTATATCCGTCCGGATTTTGAGATCAAAGTGGCGCATGAACAAATTGAAATCGTGCCTCGAACCGCGGGTGCTTTGCGAATTGACAATCAAATCGGCGTTTTGAAGGAGCCTAGCCCGGAAATCAAGGCGTATTTGGAAGAAGCGCGGTTTTTTATAGATTCTGTCAATAAAAGAAACAAGACTTTGCTCATTTTGATGAACGAGTTGATTCGGATACAAAAGAACTATTTTTTATTTGATGACGAATTGAATCCGTGCACGCTCCAGCAAATCGCGATGAGAACCGGTTTTCATGAATCGACCGTTTCCCGCACGCTGTCGAATAAGTACTACCAATATGGAGATCAGATTTTTGCGGTCAAAGATTTGTTTATTTCAAAAACGAAAGGCGGAACGAGCAAAGACTCGATTGTCAAAGCGCTGCGCCAGCTTGTGGAGCAGGAGGATCCGGACAATCCGTTAAGCGATCAGGAGCTTTCCGAAGCCTTGGCGGATATGGAATTGTATGTTTCCCGACGGACAGTCGCAAAGTATCGTACAAGTATGAAAATCCCGGGATCAAGCCAAAGAAAGAAAAAAATGAAAAAATAAAGCTTTAAGGGTGGTCATTTATAAATAAAAGCGTACAATAAAGACGAGGGGATAGAATTTCTGGCGCGGAAAGCCTGGAATGTTCTATCTGATAAGCAAAACGCACAAGGGAACCGCTATTTTCAAAGCGCTTTTCCAGCCGGCGTTTGCGGAAAGTTCAATCAAAGGTTTAGAGAATATAAAAAAGAAGTCTTAATGTCCTTTCGGGGTCATATCGAAGACTTCTTTTTCTTTTACGAGATCGGCGTAAATGAGCTGGATGAAAATAAAGCCAAGCGGAATCAAAGTAAACCAGATGGCCCGGCCGGAAAACACCGCGCACAAAAATGTGGAGAGCACGCCACCGGCCACAAAGACGCCCAGCATGCCGACATGCAGCCACGCCCGCTTGGAGAACGCCTGGTTTTCCGGATGCTTGAGGGCTTTGACGATATGGATGCCAAGCTGGCGGACGTGGTTGGTGCAAAAGGTCGTCGCCATCGGAATGCCTCGCGCCTGGCGAAACGTGTTGTACTGCATCGAGCACAGCACGTTGATCGTAATCTGGGTGATTTGGAACGGCGCGCTGTCCGGCACGAAGCCCAGCAGGGCGACCGCCACGATTTCCAAACCGATCAGGATCGTATCCCAGCGCAGCCAGTGATGTTTTTTGATCGGGGAAGGGAGGGCCTCGGAAACGATGGTTCCAAGCAGGTAGGCGCCCATCGGCACGAGGTAGTATACGGCTTTCATGAAGTTGGCGCTGCCCAGCGCCATGGCGAACAACACAAAGTTGGCGGTTTGCGCGTTGCAAAACACGCCCCCGCGAATCGAATACGTGTAGGCGCCGTAAAAGCCGCCGACGAACATCAGCAAAAGGAACACGTGGCGCTTTTCGCATTCCAGATACTCGAATTCGCTTTCCTCGGTTTCCTCGATTTGTTCTTCGGCGAGCTCGTCGATGAGCTCTTCCTCAATTTCCTGTTCCACTTGTTTTTGAAGTTGATTCATACGCCCCCTATTATACTCGGGAATGAAAAAAAGTGGACAGAGAGCCTTTAAAAAATGGATTTTTTTGTTGACAGCGCTTTCAGCTGGCCGACAGGATGGCCCCGCACAAGACAACCAGGGCAAACAGCACTTCCCGCCCCGAAGGGACGGCGCCCAAAATCAAAAAAGACAAGCCGATCGACCAGGCGACGTACGTAATATTGAGCGGCATCGCTTTCGTGGATCCGATTTGGTGCAGCGCGTGATAATAGCACAAGTACGACGCCGTGCCGGACAGCGCCGCCAGCGCGATCCAGCCTATATGATGTTGGACGACCATAGTTTCCGCCAGTTCCCAGCCCGAAATCAAATTCATGATGACAAGCCCGTATCCAAGGGCGGAAACGCCCTGGCGCATCCACAACGCCTGGTCGCTGGAAATCGTTTCTTTTTTCATTCCCTGCTGCGCGAGCAAGCCTTCCAGTCCCCAGCACACCATGCAAAGCAGGGCGCAGCCAAGGCCAAGCGGAAAATTTCGAATCGAATCGCTTGGCGTCATCGACAACGCCACGACACCACCCAAGGCGACAAACATGCCAAAAACTTGTTTTCGAGTCAGCTTTTCCTTGAACAGGACAACGGCCATCAGCGCCCCAAAGGCGGGATACAAGCTGGAAAACGCGGCCGTGTAGCTTGGTCCCATGAAGAAGATCGCGCTGACATAGCCGCTCATGCCGAGCGGGCCGCCCAAAATCGAAGCCAGAACGATCCAAAGTCCTTGTTTCGAACGTAACACGCGCACCGCTTTTTTTATTCCCTTTTTCCATCCATGGTAAAACGTCAAATAAACAAACGAGCAGGTGTCGTGCAAAAACGCCGCCACGAGCGGCGCGATGAGCAGCGCCTCGTAAAACGAGAGCGCCTTCGAGAGCACGACCGTGTCCAGCGCCCATAAGACGCCCGCGAGCAATCCAAAACCCATAAAATAAATTCCCCCTTTTTCGCTTGTTTATTTTACCATAGGCTATGTCGAAAGGTCGCAGGCGAAATGCAGGCAAACGCATTGTTGCAAGGGCAAAGGACACGATACAATATAAAAACACAGGAAAGAAGAGGATCTTATGCAGTATACAGTGAATCATCGAAACGAGGAAATCGTCGTATTGGATGTGACGATTTCCAAAACAGAATTGGAAGAGGCGATGGGCAAGGCGAAAGAAATGCTCCAAAACGCAGACGAGAAGACCGTGCGCCAATACGCTCTCAACTACGAGATTTCCAAGGCGATTGAGGAAGAGTTTGTCAAGACGCGCTCGAAGCTGGCCACCGAGCCGGAAATCGAAGAAAAGGAAAACGAAAACGGCGATATCGAGGCGCGGGTGACGTGCACTTTGATTCCGGCCATCGAAGTGGGACAATACACCAACTTCCGGCTGGAAAAACAAGTTGTCGACGTCAAAGAGGAAGAGGTGCTGGCGGAAGCCCAAAAACAAATCGCCGCGCATCCGGTATGGGAGGAAACCGACCAGCCGGCCACCTCCGGAAGCCAGGTCATCATCGACTTTGTCGGAAAAAAAGACGGAACGGTGTTTGAAGGCGGAAGCGGAACGGATTATCCGCTCGTTCTTGGATCGGGCGCTTTTATTCCCGGCTTTGAAACGCAGCTGATTGGCATTCGAAAGGGCGAGCAAAAAGCGGTGGAAGTGACTTTCCCGGCCGATTATTTTGAAAAGAGCCTGGCGGGCGCGCCGGTCGTTTTCGACGTGACGTGCAAAGCGGTGCAGGAAGCCGTGGAGCCGGAGCTTACGGACGCGTTTGTCGCCAAGCTGGGCCACGAGCAAATCAAAACGGTCGAGCAGCTGAAGGAAACGGTTAAAAACCATCTCGTTTCCGTGAAGGAACGCGAGGCGGACGACAAGCTCGCGGCGGCGATTTTGGAAAAAGTGATGGCGCAAGTGGAAGTACGCGTTCCGCAAAAGATGATTGACAACCAGGTGGCCCAGCGCTTGAGCCAGCTTCAAAATCAAATCCAGCAGTACGGGATGACGATGGAGCAGTATTTGAAAATGAGCGGACAGGAACTGGACGCGTTGAAAGCGCAGCTCGTTCCGATGGCGACGCAGGAAATCAAGCAGGCGCTCGTGCTGGACGCGATCGCTCAAAAGGAGCAAATCAAAGCGGACGAGAAGGAACTGCAAGCCGAGTACGAGCTGCTCGCGCGGGTGTATCAAATGCCGGCTTCCCAGCTGGTGCAAATGATTCCGGCGCCGGCGGTGGCGACGCAAATCGCGCAGCGCAAGACGATGGACTTCTTAAAAGACCACAACAACGAAGGGGACAAAGCCGGGCAGTAGCCGGCTTTTTTCAAAAATGAAACACAATGAAAAAAAGAAAGCATCCCAATACCAAAACCGTGTTAAAATAAACGAAAAAGAGAGGGAATAAATATGGGATTTCCAGAAGGATTTTTATGGGGCGGCGCAATCGCGGCCAATCAGGTTGAGGGAGGCGCGCGCGAAGGCGGAAAAGGATTTTCCGTCGCCGATATGGCGCGATACAAGCCCGATGTCGACGTAAAGAACTATCAGGCGCACAACGCGATTTCGCTCGACGAAATCGAGCGGGCGATTCAGGACGGGGACGACGCGTATCCAAAGCGGCGCGGCGTCGACTTTTACCATCGCTACAAGGAAGACATCGCGCTGTTCGCGGAAATGGGATTTAAAACGCTTCGTCTTTCGATCGCCTGGTCGCGGATGTTTCCGCGCGGCGAGGAGGAACTGCCTAACGAGGAAGCGGTCGCGTATTATCTTGACGTGTTCAAGGAACTGAAAAAGTACGGGATCGAGCCGGTTGTCACGTTGTCGCATTACGAGATGCCGCTGGATCTGGCGCTGAAATACAATGGCTGGACGAGTCGCAAAATGATTGACTACTTTTTGAATTTCGTGTTTGCGTGCTATTCGAATTTTGGCGAATACGTGAAGTACTGGCTGAACTTCAACGAGATCGACTCGATCATCCGGCATCCGTTTACGAGCGGGGGCATCGTGCCCCAGCTTTGCGAGCCGGGAACCTTGCGCCAGGCGTGCTATCAGGGGGCGCATCATCAGTTTGTGGCGAGCGCGTACGCGAAGATGCTGATGGAAAAACTGCTGCCGGACGCGAAGATGGGCTGCATGCTGACGAAACTGACGACATATCCGCGCACGTGCCATCCGGAGGATGTCGCCTTGACGCAGCAAGTCAATTTGGAAAACTTGTTTTACACGGACGTGATGGTGCGCGGCGAATATCCAAAGCTCATGCGCAAGCGGTTCGAGCAGGAAGGTATTCGAATCGAGATGCGGGAAGAGGACGAGGAAGTGCTCAAGGACGGCACGGTCGACTTCGTTTCGTTCAGCTACTATATGTCACGTACGGAATCGGCCAGTCCAGACGCGGACCGGGTGCCGGGCAACACAGTGACCGGGGTGAAAAATCCGTTTTTGCCAAGCAGCGACTGGGGGTGGCAAATCGACCCGGTCGGATTGCGCATTTCGCTGGTTGAATTGTACGACCGCTACCAGGTGCCATTGTTTGTCGTGGAAAACGGCATGGGCGCCATGGATGTCGTGGAGGCGGATGGAAGCATCCACGATCCGTACCGGATCGCATACTTTAAAGACCACTTTCTGGAAATGGAGAAGGCGATTGACCTGGGCGTGGAGGTCATGGGCTACACGTCGTGGGCGCCCATTGACTTGATTAGCGCGTCGACGAATCAAATGAGCAAGCGGTACGGCTTCATTTATGTCGACCAGGACGACGAAGGCCGCGGCACGCTGGAGCGAAGGCGGAAAGACTCTTTTTACTGGTACAAGGACGTGATCGCGTCCAACGGGAAAAGTTTGCACGAGGAAAACGGGAACTGAATTGGAATACGCGGGTTTGCGTCTTCTCTTGCAGGCAAACGGTTATCCGAATTGTTATGGAGAGATTATAATGAAACTGTAGAAAGAAGATGGATCATCATGGATAAAAAAATCAATAAACCAAATAAAGACACAGTGCTGATCGAGGCGGTCGTTGCCAAAGCCGACTTGGATGAAGTTATTAAAAACGTCGCGGAAAGCCAAAAATCGGAAGATGAGGCGGCCAATTTAGAGTCTGCGAAACAATTCGAGGCGATGCAGCTCATTCAGGAGGCGATCATCGAAGAAGGATTGAAGCTGGCGACCCAGCCGGAAATCGAATTTAAAGAGGAAAAAGACGGCGACTTGCGCATTACGGTGGCTTGCACGCTCGTACCGGATGTCAATTTAGGAAAGTATACGGGATTCGAAGTGCTGAAAGAAGAAGTCAGCGTAAGCGACGAGGAAGTGCTGGAGTATGTTAACCAGCAAATCCAGTCCCAGGATATGTGGGAGGACGTGGATCGGCCCGCGCAGGACGGCGACCAGGTCGTTATCGACTTTATCGGCGTGAAAGACGGCGTTCCGTTTGATGGCGGAAGCGCGGAAAACTATCCGCTGATCTTAGGTTCGCATTCCTTCATTCCCGGATTTGAAGAGCAGCTGATTGGCATTCAAAAGGGAGAACAAAAGGAAATCAACGTTTCATTCCCTGAGGATTACTTTGAAGCGTCGCTGGCGGGCGCGCCGGTTGTTTTCCAAGTCACCTGCCACGCGGTGAAGGAAAAGATCGCGCCGCAGCTCGATGACGCGTTTATCGAAAAGCTCGGTTTGGAAAATGTGAAAACCGTCGAGGAGTTCAAGGCGACGTCCAAAGAACATATGCGGGAGATCAAAGAGCAGGAAGCCAAAAACAAGCAGGCGATTGAAATTTTGGACAAGGTCGTCGCGGATGCGCAAGTGGAAGTGCCGCAAAAGATGATCGACCAGCAAGTCGACCAGCAGCTTAACGAGCTGAAAGGTCAGCTCCAGCAATACGGCATGCAGTTTGACCAGTATATGCAAATGGCGCAGACAACCGAGGAAGAGTTCAGAAAGCAGCTTGAGCCACAGGCGGTTACGCAAATCAAACAAGCGCTGATTCTGATCGCGATCGCTGAAAAAGAAAAGATCGAAGCGACACAGGAAGAAATCGCGCAGGAATATGAATTGATGAGCAATCTTTACCATATGCCGGCCGAACAGCTTCAAATGTTCATTTCCGACGATGTCATTCGTCCGCAAATCGTGCAGCGCAAGACGTTGGATTTCTTAACGAAAAACAATTCAAAATAAAATATGTTAGCCAGCAGCCGCTGGCTTTTTTTTTGTATGAAAAAGACCTTCAGTTGAAGGCCTTTAGGAAAATTATCCATCAGTTGACAAGAAAGGGAAGGACTTTGGCGCGAATGGTTTCCGGATAGCCGAGCTGGTCGAGCGCCTCGCTGGCGGACAGACCCTGTTCGACCATGCGCTTTTGAGCGAGGATGACGAAGGTAGAGATCATTTCATTATGCTCCCGGGTCAAGGTGTGGAGCTTTTTCTCAAATTTTCTTTCCGCCTCCTGAAAACCAAGTTGTCTTCCGCGTTTTTCACCACGTTGTTCACCACGTTGTTCTCCAATGCGCTCGCCGCGCTGTAGGATATGGGCAATTACACTAGCCATTGTCGGGGCTCCTTTCTGTTCATTTGTTTTGAATTGTTGCACGTATTCATCGAATACCTTCTTTAAATCGGGATCTTGCGACAAAGCCGCCAGCGCCGTCAAGGTTTGTTCGACGTGTTCAATCGGCCAGGTCGTTGGCGGCTCGTAGGTTTTCCCGTGACTGGCGCGCATTTGTGCGCAATAGTCGGCAATGAACCGGAAATCGCTTCGAATCGACTCGATTTTTTCCCGGTCCCAGCAAGCGATGTTTTCTACATTCATTTTATAATCGGTCAGGAACGGTTGCAAGCAAGGATATGAATCGAACTGAAATAATTCCCGAAACGACTTGGGTTTCCAGGCAAACCGGCCATAATGCAAGGTGAACACGACACAAGGAACGAACCGGTTTTTTGTCCATTCAAAACCGGAAGAATGTTTCTGTCGCAGCTGCCACAAAAAGACGGCGGCTATGTAGATGAAATTACGAACCGCCATCGTTGAATCGGAACGGGTCTGATTTTCAAAACAAAGGATGAAGGGCAGGTTGCGTTTGGAACCCGAAACGAAAACACACACATCGGGAAAAACAGGACGCAAGAGCTTGTCGAAGAAAAAATGTTCGGATAAGTCGATGTAGCGGATTTGGGAAGCGCGGATCACGGTCTTGTTGTCGTAAAGAAGAAAGTTGATCAAAGAGGCGACCACACTTGGAATCCGCAAAAGATCTTTTTGAGAGATGTCTTTGTTGGACATGAGATACGATTCCTTTCTGGGATGAATACATGTGGAAAAAAGAAATTCCGGATAAAACCAATCGAATGATTGGTTTGAAATGTTACTTTCCCATTATAGCAATCCTTTCTCGAAACGCAAGAAAAATAAAAACGCGCAATCACGTCACGCGTTTTTGATGAATTACGGGATCAGCCGCAGCAAGTCGAGTGGGCACTCAAACACTTCCACAAAATCCGGCAGCTCCAAAGGCATCGTGGCGCCCCATTTCGCCCAGCCAAAATCAACACCCGCGTTGTTGGCGGCTTCGTAGTCCGAGGGCGCGTCGCCAATGTACAGCACCTCGTCCGGGCGCAGTCCCAGCTTTTCAAGCGCGAGGCGAATCGGCGCCGGATCGGGCTTGTGTTTCGTTGTATCGTCCGCCAGCACGGCCGTTTCCATGAACGCGTCGACACCATGCGCCGCCACGTCGAGGGCGTACTGGCTTCTCGTTTTCGCCGACACGACCGCCTGGCGGATACCCGCCTGCTGGAAGCGTTCGAACACGGTCATCCAGCCGTCAAACAACGTCGCGCCGTTTTCGTATTCGTTGACCGCCTGGACCCAGCGGGCGTACACCGCCTCGGGATCGGGAAAATGCAGCGATTCCATGACTTTCAACCCCGGCCATGGGGCGTATGGCAGCACTTGCTCCCACGTCCACGGCCGCCCGGTTTCCTCTTCGAGAACGCGCATCAGCGGAATCATGTTCATGTCCAGCGTGTTCACGATTGTCCCATCCAAGTCGTATAAAACCGCTTTGTAGGCTTTACACATCGAGCTCGGCCCCGTTGGTTTCGATCGTGTATTTGTACCAGTAGTACGAATCTTTCGGGATGCGGTTGAGCGTGCCCTCGTTTTCGTCCTCCTCCCGGTCCACATACACGAAGCCGTACCGTTTCTGGTAGCCGTTGAGCCACGAAAGCAAGTCGGTAAACGACCACGTGCAATACGCCAGAACGCGGCAGCCCTCGTCAATCGCTTTTTTCAGCTCGATCAAATGCCGTTTCAAATAGTCGATCCGATACGGGTCGTGCACTTTTCCTTCTTCCAGCTTGTCGAACGCGCCCAGTCCGTTTTCGGAAATGACGATCGGCAAATCGTAGCGGCTCGTGATGTCGCGGCACGCGAAACGCAAACCTTCCGGGTCGATTGTCCAGTCCCAGTCCGTCGTTGGCAAATGCTCGTTTTGCGGGTTTTTGTACAAGCCCGGCACACCCTGCACCGTGCTCGTTCCTTTTTTTCCAGTCGTGTTCATCGTGTTCGTCATGCCCACACCGTCGATTGGGTTGTATTCCGCCACGCACGTCTGGTAATAGTTGACACCCATAAAATCGACAAGCTGGGCCGCCTCTTTTAAAATCTCCTCGTCGCCTTCCTCGAAAACCGGCGCCACGCCTTCGCTTCGCAACTGCGCCAGCGCGGCTCTCGGGTAGCGTCCATAGCCGTACACGTCCATCCAGTAGTAGCTTTGCAAGTCGTCATAATCCATTTTCGCCATCGCGTCCTCTGGCTTGTCGCTCTTGGCGTAGGATGGTCCAAACGCGAAGCTCGATCCGACCATTGCGTCCGACCATAGCGATTTCAAGGCGATGACCGATTTGGCATGCGCCATGAACGCGTGGTGGTTCACCTGGTAAAATGTCTTGCGGTCGTTGACTTTTCCTGGCGGGTGCGTCGCCATGAGCCAGCCATGGGCGGTAAATACGTTTTGCTCGTTCAAGACGATCCAGTGCTTGACACGGTCGCCAAAGCGTTCGAACAGCGTTTTGGCGTAGTGGACAAAATCGTCGACGATGTGCCGGCTTTCCCAGCCCCCGTACTCGTTTTCAAGGGCCTGCGGCAAGTCCCAGTGGTACACTGTGATCATCGGCGTGATGTCGTTGTTGATGAGCTCGTCGATCAGCCGGTTGTAAAACGCGACGCCTTCCTCGTTGACTTCGCCGTTGCCATCCGGAAAGATACGCGTCCAGGCAATCGAGAAGCGATACATTTTCAGCCCCATTTCCTTCATGAGCCGCACGTCTTCCTCCATACGGTGATAGTGGTCGACGGCTTTGTCGCCCGTCGTCGCTTTGAATGTTTTTCCCGGAATCCGGACGAACTCGTCCCAAACCGAGCGGCCTTTTCCGTCTTCGTCCCAGGCGCCTTCCACCTGATAGGCGGCCGAAGCCGACCCCCAAAGGAAATCGCTCGGGAACTCTTTGTTTGGTTTTGTGATATACATACAAAAATCTCCTCTTTTTTTTATTATATAGGAAAACAACCCGTAACAGTGTAACGGTTTTCAAATTTGCGAATTATGGTAAAAACGGCCGAAAACGCGGAAAAACGGGAACGATGTAACAGCTTACAAAAGAAGGGTCCAATGATAAAATAGAAGCAGAAAGAGAGGATACGATTATGGGATTTCCTGAAAACTTTTTGTGGGGCGGCGCGGTCGCGGCCAACCAGTGCGAAGGCGCGTTTTTAGAAGACGGCAAGAAACTGTCCGTACCCGACATGCTGCTGGGCGGGGACGTGAACACGCCAAGAACGTTTTTGCCAAAGCTGGACGACAGCGCGTTTTATCCAAGCCACGAGGCGATCGACTTTTATCATCGCTACAAGGAAGACATCGCCTTGTTTGCCGAAATGGGGTTCAAATGCTTCCGGCTGTCCATCAACTGGGGACGCATTTATCCAAACGGGGACGAGGAAGAACCAAACGAGGCCGGACTGGCGTTTTACGACGCGGTATTCGACGAATGCAAAAAATACGGCATCGAGCCGCTTGTGACGCTTTGCCATTACGAGATTCCATGGAATATCGTGACGACATACGGCGGATTTTCGAACCGGAAAGTCATCGACCTGTTTGTCAAATACGCCACGACATGCTTCGAGCGCTACAAAGACAAGGTGAAATACTGGCTGACGTTCAATGAAATCAACATTCCTTGCATGCATGCCGGCGGCATCGGGCCGCTGTATGGTTTGGGTGTTATGGACGAAGAGGATATTCAGTCGGACCATCGCATTCCGCTCGACCAGCTGAAATACAACCTTCAAAGAACGTATGAGGCGCTGCATAACGAGTTTGTGGCCAGCGCGCTGACCGTGAAAGCCGGCCACGAGATCAATCCGGACTTTATGATTGGCAACATGATCGCCCACGAGACGACGTATCCGCTGACGCCCAATCCGCAAGACGTGCTCGCCTGCATGAATGTGGACGACCTCCACAACAACTTTTGCGGCGATGTGCAGGTGCGCGGCGAATACCCGAGCTTCATGTGGCGCTACTTTAAGGAAAACGGCATCGACACGTCGTTCATTACCGAGGAGGACAAGAAGATTCTCAAAGAGGGAACGGTGGACATGTACACGTTCTCGTACTACATGACCAACTGCGTGACGGTGGACGAGAACGCCGAAAAGACGTCGGGAAACATGTCGCTTGGCGCCAAGAACCCGTATTTGAAGGCGTCGGACTGGGGCTGGCAAATCGACCCGGATGGCTTGCGCTACACGTTGAATGTGCTGCATGGCCGCTATCCGGACACGCCGCTCATGGTTGTGGAAAACGGCTTTGGCGCGTTCGACACGGTCGAGGAGGACGGCTCGATTCACGACGACTACCGTATCAACTACTTCCGCCCGCATTTGATCGCGATGCGCGAAGCCATCGAGGACGGCGTGCCTTTGATTGGCTACACGACGTGGGGACCGATCGACCTTGTTTCGGCGGGAACGGGTCAGTACGCCAAACGCTACGGCTTCATTTACGTGGATCGGCACGACGATGGAACGGGCGACTTCTCCCGAAGCAAAAAGGACTCGTTCTACTGGTACAAAAAAGCCATCGAAAGCAATGGCGAGGATTTGGATTAACACAAAACGGCACCTTCGGGTGCCTTTTTTGCCGGTTTCAACTTGAAAAGGGTTTCACATTTCACTTTTTTCGCTTTTCTGTTAAGCTATTCCATGGAAAATCGGAAAATATTGAAATGAGGCGTTTTTATGAAATTTTACGATATTCTGCAATGCAGTCCGGACGTGCTGAAACGGATGATCCGGTCCAGCGACGATCCGCAGGAAATCAAACGGCTGCGTCGGGGGATGATCGTGCGCTCGCTTTTGATTGTCGTGTTCGCCATCGCCTTTATTGGCGTGATGGCGGCCTTGTTTGGCAGCGACAACAGCGCGATGGCCGTTTCGATTTTTTGCATCCTTCTGGCGGTTCGTTTTGTGAATTACGGATATTGCCTGCGCGATTCGATTCTCAATATGGCGATTGTGTTCGCGCTGCTGCTTGTGGCGCCTGTCGCCTCGTACGCGGTGGATCCCGTCCTCAAGTTTTTAATGGATGGGCTGTCGCTTTTCGTGATTTTGATGATGACGAGCGACGATCCGAAAATGGGAAACGGCGGGTTGTATTCGTTTGCGTTTATTTTTTTGACCGGCAATCCGGTGGAGGGACAGGCGTTTGTGAATCGGGCGTGGATGACGCTCATTGGATTTGTTCTTTGCGCGCTTGTTTACGCGCATAACCACAAAGACCAAAACGCGAATGTTACGTTTTGGTCCAAAATCAGGCGGTTCAGTCTTTACGAATACAAAGATCAATGGCGGATCCGGCTGGCAGTTGGCGTCGGGCTGCTGCTTGCGGTTTTCTCCTCCATACATTTGGAACGATTCATGTGGGCTGGCTTCGCTTGCGGATCGCTGCTTTCGGATGTCGATGTGGAAGCGAGAATCCGGGAGAAATTTTCCGACCGGCTTCTGGGCGTCGTGCTCGGCAGCGCGGCCTTTTATGTGGTGTACACGATTCTTCCCGCGTCTTTGTACCCGCTTGTCGGCCCGGTTGGCGGCTTATGCCTGGGTCTTTGCACCGAGTACAAGCATAAGACGGCGCTCAACTGCTTTGGAGCGCTTATGCTGGCGGCCGGCATGTACGGCGTGGAAGCGGCTGTATGGATCCGCATCGCCGATACGCTGATCGGAATCGTGTTCGCACTCGCGTTTTTCTACGTGTACGACCGGTTCGTGCTGCATCGCTTTTTGCCGCATCGTTCCCATTATGGCGCGCGAAAAGAAGAAAAAAAGTAGCAATCTTTTAAAAAGGAAATGGATTGTTGGAAGACGACTGTGGAATGGTCGCCTTCTTTTTTTATAGGACGAGGAAACGAAATAAATTAAAAAATGAAAATAATTGTGGTAAAGTAGGGATAATATAAAAAGGCGAGGAAGAGAAGAATGTGAAAAGAAAATAATTGTTCCAATTTCCTTGTTGATCAACGGTTTTTGGTATAAATATTCTCTTCTAATCATCTTTTATTCCCCAAATATATGCAGAGTAAAAACGAAGACATAAAGTAAGCAGAGAGAGAAAAAATGAAAAAATATTATATTTTATGTATGATTTATATATTGAGCATAATTATTGGGCCACTATTTATTTCGAATAAAGGATTATTGTGTGGTTTTATGATCATAAATAGTTATGCTTTTGTGATGGCTTTATCCTATTTTCTTTATAAATATAGAATGATGACATTGATCACAAGAGTTTCGTATTATGACAATTTTGATTGCGATAACAACTATATTGTTGAGGATTACTTAAAATATATTCATAAATTAGCGATGGCGCTTTTTGGCGGAGGTTCAGTGTTGACAGTAATTTTCAGAATTTTAAAAGCACCAATAGTTGTTGATATAAGTGTTTTTATAATCCTGCTGTTTATATGGATTGTTTTAGGTTATAGGTATTCAAAAAAAGTAAGCGGTAAATAGAACTACGGGTATTTGATCTTTAGTTCATTCAGTATGTTGATATAGTAACCTAAATCTTTTGGATACCTATTGATTCATGCAAGACGTTTTTGGGCATCTTGTTTTGCCTCTTTTTTTGAAAAATTTTCAAAAAATGAAAGACAAATGAAAATGATTGTGGTAAAGTAGGGACAATATAAAAAAGCGAGGAAGAGAAGAGTAGCGGCGCGTTGCGGGCCAAGAGAGATTCCGGGTGGTGGAAGGAATCGCTGGACGCGCGGCGAAGATGGTCTTTGAGCTGTCCGTCTGATACGTAAGGCGGAACGGAAGTCACCGTTAGCGGACTGGGGAATGGTTGTTCCCGACGAGGCGCGTTTTGCGAGAAGCGCGCGAATATAGGTGGTATCGCGGTTTTCGTCCTATGGCGGAAACCTTTTTTTATTTTCAAGGAGGATATGAAATGAGCAAACAAGGAATTGGCACGATTAGCGTGCAGGGAGGCTATCGGCCGGGAAACGGGGAACCAAGACAAGTTCCCATCGTGCAGTCCACGACATTTAAATACGATTTGGCGGATGATATGGGCGCGCTGTTCGACCTGGAGGCGACCGGATATTTTTATACCCGTCTGCAAAATCCGACCAACGACAGCGTCGCGGCCAAGATTTGCGAGCTGGAGGGTGGCAGCGCAGCCATGCTGACATCGTCGGGCCAGGCGGCGAATTTTTTCGCCATCTTTAATATCGCCGGCGCGGGCGACCATGTCGTCTGTTCGACGTCGATTTACGGCGGGACGTACAACTTGTTCGCCGTCACGCTCAAGCGCATGGGTATCGACTTCACGTTCGTCGATCCCGACGCGTCCGAGGAAGAGCTGGCGGCCGCTTTTCAGGACAACACGAAGGCGATGTTTGGCGAAACGATCGCCAATCCGGCGCTGAAGGTGCTTGATATCGAGAAGTTCGCCAAAGTCGCCCACGCCCATGGCGTGCCGCTGATTGTCGACAACACGTTCGCGACGCCAATCAACTGCCGTCCGTTCGAGTGGGGAGGCGACATCGTGACGCATTCGACGACCAAATACATGGATGGCCATGGCGCGGCGGTTGGCGGCGCCATCGTCGACTCGGGAAATTTCGACTGGGACGCCTACGCGAGCAAGTTTCCGGGATTGACGACGCCGGATGAAAGCTATCATGGCGTCACGTACACGAAGGCGTTTGGCAAAGAGGGCGCGTACATTACGAAAGCGACCGCTCAGCTTATGCGCGATCTGGGCTGTATTCAATCGCCGCAAAACGCGTTTTATTTGAATTTGGGGCTGGAATCGCTGCATGTGCGGATGCCGCGCCATTGCGAAAACGGGCAAAAAGTGGCGGAGTTTTTATCGAACCATCCGAAAGTGCGGTCGGTGACATATTGCGGACTGCCGGGCGATCCATGCTATGAACTGGGACAAAAGTACTTGCCAAACGGATCGTGCGGCGTCGTGTCGTTCGAGCTGGTTGGCGGCAAAGAGGCGGCGAAAACATTTATGGAACGGTTGCGGATCGCGGCGATCGAAACGCACGTCGCCGACGCGCGCAGCTGCGTGCTCAATCCGGCCAGCACGACACACCGGCAAATGAATGAGGAAGAGCTTCGCGCGGCGGGCATCAGCGGCGGTCTGGTGCGGCTGTCGTGCGGATTGGAAGACACGCAGGACTTGCTTGACGACATCGCCCAGGCGCTGGAGGCGTGCTGACATGCCAATCAAGATTCCGGAGGACTTGCCGGCGACCCGGACACTGCTGGATGAAAACATTTTCGTCATGACGGAAAAGCGGGCGCTTTCCCAGGACATCCGTCCGCTTCATGTCGTCCTGCTCAACCTCATGCCGACCAAGATCGAGACGGAAACGCAGCTCGCCCGCCTGCTGGGCAACACGCCGATCCAGGTCGAGCTGGAATTCATCCATACGAAAAGCCACGAGTCCAGGCATGTGTCGAGCAACCATCTGGGCAAGTTTTATCAGACGTTCGACCAGATCCGGGACAACAAGTACGACGCGCTCATCATCACGGGGGCACCCGTCGAGCAAATGCCATTTGAGGATGTCGAGTACTGGGACGAGCTTTGCGAGATCATGGAGTGGTCGAAAACGAATGTGTATTCGTGCTTCCACATTTGCTGGGGCGCGCAAGCCGGCCTGTACTACCACTATGGCATTCAAAAACGCGATTTAGAGGAAAAGCTGTTTGGCGTGTATCCGCACCAGGTCGAACGGTCGTCCTCGATTTTGTTTCGGGGGTTCGACGACACGTTCATGGTGCCTCATTCGCGCCATACGACGATCAAAAGGGAGGATATCGAACAAGTGCCCACCCTCAAGATTCTCGCATCCAGTCCGCAGGCGGGTGTGTTCGCCGTTTCCACCGAAGGCGGCCGGCAAGTGTTTATTACCGGACATGCCGAATACGACCCGCATACGCTGGAAAACGAGTATTTGCGCGACAAAAAACTCGGACTGCCGATCCACGTGCCGTACAACTACTATGAGGACGACGACGATACGAAGCCGATTCGAATGACGTGGCGTTCGAGTGCGAACTTGCTGTATGCCAACTGGCTCAACTACATCGTCTACCAGACGACGCCATACGATTTGGAAAAGATCGAGCTGCTTAAGGAATTTAAAAAGTAAATGAAAAAAGGGAAGTTCCGGTTTAACAAGTGGAAGGATATTGGGTTCTTCCACTTTTTCTGTTGACGTCCTCATTTTTTTCATGCTATAGTTTGTCCACATCCGCCTTCCGGCGGAGCCTGATTCCAATCATCGAAAGATTCCGTTCTTTTTCCCCAGGTTCTTTCCTCTCTTGTCTTTTTATGGCTTCCTTTGATTTTTTCCTCTTCACTTTTTTAGATCAAAGCACCGCATGAAAACAGAAATGGATCTTTTGCGATCTTGGTTTCATTGAAATAATTTTTTAGAGGTGCTTATTTGAACAATCATCAATACTACTTTATGATTCAGCAATTCACGTTGTTTAGCGACTTTTTCATGTACGCCGTCTTTTCTCGCAGCAAGCCGGCCATCACGTTGCTGGCGCGCATCCTGACCGGCAAGCCCGACCTCGTCGTCAAGCGATGGGGGATGGAGGTAAAGAAGGGACTGCCGTTTTTTCGGCATGTCCGCTACGATTTGTTTGTCGAGGATATGGAAGGCAACTTGTACAACTTTGAGATTGAAAACGGCAGGAGGGCTCTTGGACAGCGGGCGTTGTTCAATTTGAGCGTGCTCGTTTCCCATATGGTGAAGCCAAACGAACCGTTTTGCGCGTTGAACGAATCGTGGGTCGTTTTCCTGACAAGAAAAGATTTTATGCGTCGAAACGAGCCATTTTACACGTATGAATGGTTCGATCGGAAATGGAAACGGATCCTGCATACGAAAGCGCATATCCGCTTTGTGAATGGAGAATACCGGGGCGATGACGCGATTGGAAAGCTGATGCATGATTTCCACTGTACAAACCCGGACGACATGTTTTATGATGAGCTTAGAGAAGCCGTATCGTATTTTAAAAAGGAACCGAAAGGAGTGAATGCCATGTGCGAGATTATGAGAGAATTTGAAAAGGAGTCCCGAAACAAGGGGCGTGCAGAAGAACGTAAAAAAGCAAAGAAACGCATGGAAGCCATTATGCGCAAATTGTATGCCAAAGGCATGGATTGTCCTACGATCGCCGAAGTAACGGGACAAACTGTTTCCAAAGTCGAAACGTTTTTCCAAAAACAAGCATTGAATAAAGGATAAAACTGTTTTCCGCCTTCAATCCATTCCCTGGGTTGAAGGTTTTATTTTTACGCGTTAACTGTGCAAACTTGGATGATATGTTTTATGATGAGCTTAGAGAAGCCGTATCGTATTTTAAAAAGGAACCGAAAGGAGTGAATGCCATGTGCGAGATCATGAGAGAATTTGAAAGAGAGTCCAAGAACGAAGGACGTAGAGAAGGGCGTGCCGAGGGACGTGCGCAAGAGCGGGAATCCATTATGCGCAATTTACGCGAAGAAAAAAGATTGCGCGAATCACCAATCAATCGTTATCCCAGGTAAAATCGTTTTTCAAAATGAAACAACCCGCGTAACAGTCCGGCATCATGGCACCCGTCATGATGCTTTTTTAATATGCAAGACAATAATGAAATCCAATAAAAGAGTGGTGGATTATTACCTATATAGAGGTTTGTGACATGCGAGAGAAGCGGTTGCTTGAAGGCATCAAAAACGGAACCTCCTTTTCTTTTGGAAAGTGATGACAATTATCACTTTTTACTTATTTCTTCTTATGAAATACTGATATCGAATAAGGACAGATATACTGATATCCAACAAAGGAGAGATGGGAAGATGGAGAAGAAGAGAATATTGATTCGAACGGGTAACGCGGTGCTCGCCGCTATGCTTAGTCTTGGTACAGTCGCTGGACCGTTGGCATCATGGCCGGTCCATGCGGAAACCTTGACCGTTGGAAGCGTGACGGTTGACAACACAGGCGGAGATAATGAGTTGTGGCTTGACGAGCTGGGCGAGGCGAAGTATTTCACATACCAGGCGACGGTGACGTTCAACGACTTTGAAGCCGGTCAGCAATCGGCCGCGCTGGCATTCGGGGATATGCGGGCCAATGTGCATAAGAAGATAGACTGGAACAATCCGGCCAGACTTTGGGGCAATTCTTTGACCCACGAAGCGGTCTGCCCGGGAGATAAAGGACAAGCCAATACATGGTTTGAGGCCAATGGAATCGACTTGTCGCAGCCTTTCACCTTGAAAGTGCAAGTGGCGTCCGCGGGAACCGTTTCTTATTGGATCAACGGGATACTGGTTTGCAGTTCGGAATTAAAAGAAGGCTACAATGGCGGAAGGATCGGCTTAATGACTTATTCCTCCAGCGCGACTTTCTCGAACATTGTGCTGGAAAAAGAGGAAGAGCAGCCACCCGCTCCCGATCGCACGGATTTGGACGCACTGATAGCGGAGTGCCAGACGCTAAGTGAAGCGGACTATGAGGCGGAGAGCTGGCAGGCGCTTGTGGATGCATTGCAAGTGGCACAAAAAGCAGTCAGCCAGGAAGAAATCAATGCGGCGCTCACGCAGCTGCAAGCAGCGAAAGAGGCTCTGAAGGAAAAACCGATCCAGCCAAGTGTGGACAAGACTGACCTGAACAAGGCGATCGAAGAGGCAGGCAAGCTGAACGAAGCCGACTATACGACAGAAAGCTGGGAAGTGTTCACGGAAGCGTTGAACAAGGCCAAAGAAGTCACAAATGACGACACGGCGAATCAAGAAGCCGTGAATAACGCGGCGAAAGCACTGACAGAGGCGCAAACCGCATTAGAGAAAAAGCCGGTCCAGCCAAGTGTGGACAAGACCGACCTGAACAAGGCAATCGAAGAGGCAGGCAAGCTGAACGAAGCCGAATACACGACAGAAAGCTGGAAAACATTCACGGAAGCGTTGAACAAGGCCAAAGAAGTCGCAAATAACGACACGGCGAGCGAGGAAACGGTGGCCCAGGCGCTGCAGGCGTTGAACGACGCGAAAGCCGCTTTGAAAAGCGCGGACGATGTGAAGCCGGAAGACTTCAACAATGTCGGCGCGGGGGGAAGCACGGTGGATCAAAACGCGCTGATCCTGGACGCGGCTGGCGATCATTTCGCGATGCTGAGCACGCAGAAAACCCCGTCGAATGATTTCCATTTCGAGGCGGATGTGCAGCTGCTGGCAGGAACTGGCGAAGGCGAGGAAGGCGACCAGATGTCGGCGGCGCTCGTGTTTGGCGCGGCCAATAAAAAACAGCCGGGCACAAAGTGGTATGGAGCGAACGTCGATACAAGGCGGAAAAACGAGGCGGACTATTTCCGCGTATTCGGCGCGGGACGCGACATTCTTTCGGGCGGACGTGTCGACGATGTCGATGCGACCAAACCACTGCATCTGGCGGTGGACGTGAAAGCAGACGGTTCTTTGACATATACATTTGGCAACGTGGGTGCGAATATGCACACAGCGACCGGGACGATCGAAAACTGGGAAGGCGGCTATGTCGGATTGCTGACATTTTGCGCCAAGGCGGCGTTCTCGAATGTCCGGTTCACGGATCGCACAGTCGAACAGGAAAAGAAGCCAATCGAGACGGATAATCGGTGGGATAACAATTTGGGTGAATCGGTCGCGCAAGGCGGAAGCTGGTCGATGAGCGATGATGGACTTTTTTCGGACGCCACAGGAAAAGGCGACACGTTCCTCATTTCGCAAATGGAAGGAGAGAACTTTGTGTACGAAACCGATCTTTCTTACCGGGGCGATACGGGGGCGGCCGGACTGTTGTTCCGCTTTTCCAATACCGAAAACGGCAAGGAAGGCTACGCGGTCAATGTGGATGCCGGCAGCCATAAGGCGAAATTCTGGCGCTGGGAGGCTGACCAGGCCCAGCAGCTGATTACCGAAAAGGAAGTCGAAAAAGCGGATACGTACCATTTGAAAGTCGTGTGCATCGACGGGTCGATCCAGTATTGGGTCAACGGTGTTCTCATCGCCAATCTTGGCGACTTTACGATGCAAAAGGACGATCTTGGACAAAACACGATCGTGACGAAAGGCTATTACGGCTTGTTGAACTGGAACAGCGAGGCCGTGTTCCAAAACACGAAATTCACCGTTCTTAACGAAAACAACACGCCGGTCGTTTTGGATGTGGATGTCAAATCCCATACAGGCACGGTCGATAAGAAAGCGCAGTTTTTCCCGGAATCGCCGACATGGATGCAGTACGTGAAAAACGACGCCCAAACGGTTTATTTGGAAGCGCAAATCAAAGAAGGCGCGAACGTGACGTTTGAAAAGGATGGAACGACGTACGCCGCCGGACAGGATATTCCAATCGCCGAAGGCGCCAACTGGATTACGATGACAATCGAGCAGGGGGGCGTTTCAAGGACGTATCGTCTGAATGTGCACCGGTTCGCGAAAGAATCCACCTACTACAATGAGCCATATCGCGGACAGTTCCATTATTCGGTCAAGGAAGGATGGGCCAACGATCCAAACGGCCTTGTCAAATACAATGGAAAATACCACATGTTTTATCAGTTCTACGACGACACCAAGTGGGGACCGATGCACTGGATGCACGCGACCAGCACCGATCTTCTTCATTGGGAGGAGGAACCAGTCGCTTTTTATCCGGATATGAACGGAACGATGTTTTCGGGCTGCGTGGCGGTGGACGAAACCAACGCGTCCAAATTGTTTAAAACGAACAAAGGCGGATTGATCGCGTACATTACGGTAAACGGCAACGGCCAGCGAATCAAGCTCGCGTACAGCGAGGATGAAGGCAAGACGTGGAAAAAATCGGATAAAATCGCGGCGGACTGGAGCGACGATTCCCTCTACAACAAAGATTTCCGCGATCCGAAAGTATTCAACTGGGAAGGCAAATGGTTCATGGTCGTGGCGGGCGGACCACTGCGCATTTATTCAAGCGACGACATGGTGAACTGGAAAGAGGAGTCGGCGTACAACGATTTGCATACCGAATGTCCGGATTTGTATCCGCAGCAAGTCGACGGCACAGTGAAGTGGATTCTTTCCAGAGGCGGGCGTTTTTACAAAGTCGGCGACTTGAAGGAAGTCGATGGAAAATGGACGTTCGTGCCGGACGACTACTACAAGGACAAGGATGGCGTCATGAATTTTGGACGCGATTCCTACGCGGCGATGACGTATTACGAGTCCAGCTTTGGAACCGCGGCCAACCCGACCATTCCGGATATTATCGAATTGAACTGGATGAACACGTGGGACGACTACTGCGATCAGGTCGCCGACACGGTAGGACAGAAATACAATGGAACGTTCAACCTGCATTTGAAAATCGGATTGGTGCGGGACGCCAATGGCGTATATCGTCTGACGCAAACACCAATCGACGCGTATGAACAGCTTCGAGGCACAGGTGTGGAAAAATCAGACAAAGTCGGCGCGGACAACGATTTGTTGAAAGATTTCCAGGGAACAAGCTATGAAATCGTATCGCGCTTTATCCCGGAAAGCGGCACGAAGAAGGTCGGATTTAAAGTGCGCACAGGCGCCAATGGCGAAGAAACAGCCGTTATTTACGATGTGGAAAACAATACGCTGACACTCGACCGTTCCAAATCCGGCATTCAAATTTCGAATAAATTTGCCGAGACGAACAGCCAGGATTTGTCGGATCTGATTCAAAGAAGCAAGACGACACGCAACGCGGACGGGTCGATCGACCTCCACTTGTTTGTGGACGCAAGCAGTGTGGAAGTGTTTGCCAACGGTTACACGGCGGCGGGCGCGAACCAGATCTTCCCGCTTCCAACTTCCCGTGGCGCAAGCGTTGTGGTGGAAGGTGATCCTTGCCAGGTGGATTTGACGGTCTATCCGCTGGATTCGATTTGGGAAAAAGAAAATGTCGGCACGATAATTGATTCGTCGGACGCCAGAGAACAAACGATTTATACCGGAAAAACGAAACAGCTTTCGGCTTACATTCTTCCGGTTGATACGGATCAGAGCGTGGAATGGTCTTCAGATAACCCGGATGTCGCGTCGGTCGATGAAAACGGAATCGTGAGCGGACACAAAGCGGGCACGGCGACGATCACCGTCCAGGCGAAGTCGGATCCGGCGCTTAAACTGGAATTCGCGATCACGGTCAAGGAAGACAATTTCAACACCAACGTGAACGACACGGTGACCGATGGCAACTGGGTCATTGAAAACGACGAGCTTATCAACGACAACAAAGGGCAAAACGCCTTCTGGCTGTCCAAGGAAACATTTGACAAGGATTACACCGTGTCGACCGATGTGAAATTCGGTTCGGGACTGGTCAACATCTTCTTTGCCTCCAACGGCAGTCCTTTCGACAAGGAGGCGTATGCCGTGCAGCTGACACAAGACAACGCGCTGCGTCTGTTCCGGTTTGGCGGTGGAGATGACGCGACCGTCGAGCTGGATAAGCCACTGTGTGACGATACCTACCACAATGTGGAAATCACCAAAAAAGGAAAGAGCGTCACCGTGTCTGTGGATGGAAAAGAAGTGTTAAAGCATACCTACGATGCCGTCGATTCCCACTTTGATACAGCCCATGTCGGACTGGGTCTGTGGGATGGCAAAGCGTCATTCAAAAACTTTATGGTCACGACGGCGGAACAGCCGGTCGTTGTAGACAAGACGGATTTGAATGCGGCCATCGAGGCGGCCGGCAAGCTGAATGAAGCGGACTACACGCCGGAAAGCTGGAAGGTGTTCGCAGCCGCGTTGAACAAGGCGAACGAAGTCGCCAAAGACGACAAGGCGAGCCAGGACGCGGTGGATGAAGCCACGAAAACGCTGAATGATGCGCAAAAGGCGTTGAAGAAGCCGGAGCAGCCGGTTGTCGATGCCGACGCGCTGAAAAAGGCATGCGAGGAAGCGAAAAACATCGACCGGGAAGCGTACACGGCGGAAAGTGTTGCGGCGCTTGATGAAGCGTATGGAAACGCGATCGAAGTTCTTGAAAATGAAAACATGACGCAGGAACAAGTGGATAAAGCGCTGAACGCGTTGAACGCGGCCATCAAAGGATTGACCTTGAAGCCGGAACAACCAGTCGTTGTGGACAAGACGACGTTGAATAAAGCCATCGAGGCGGCCGGCAAGCTGAATGAAGCGGACTACACGCCGGAAAGCTGGAAGGTGTTCGCAGCCGCGTTGAACAAGGCGAACGAAGTCGCCAAAGACGACAAGGCGAGCCAGGACGCGGTGGATGAAGCCACGAAAACGCTGAATGATGCGCAAAAGGCGTTGAAGAAGCCGGAGCAGCCGGTTGTCGATGCCGACGCGCTGAAAAAGGCATGCGAGGAAGCGAAAAACATCGACCGGGAAGCGTACACGGCGGAAAGTGTTGCGGCGCTTGATGAAGCGTATGGAAACGCGATCGAAGTTCTTGAAAATGAAAACATGACGCAGGAACAAGTGGATAAAGCGCTGAACGCGTTGAACGCGGCCATCAAAGGATTGACCTTGAAGCCGGAACAACCAGTCGTTGTGGACAAGACGACGTTGAACGAAGCAATCGAAGAAGCGTCCAAAGTGGATCCGGCACCATACACGCAGGAAAGCTGGGATGTGTTCGCGGCCGCGTTGAAGACGGCGCAAACCGTTGCGGCAAACGAGCAAGCCGATCAGAAAACGGTAGACAAGGCGCTGGCCGATCTGGAAACCGCCAAAGCCGGTTTGAAAGAAATCGAAACGCCAGTCGTTGTCGATAAGACGGATTTGAATGCGGCCATCGAGGCGGCAGGCAAATTGAATGAAGCGGACTACACGCCGGAAAGCTGGAAGGTGTTCGCAGCCGCGTTGAACAAGGCGAACGAAGTCGCCAAAGACGACAAAGCGAGCCAGGACGCGGTGGATGAAGCCACGAAAGCGCTGAATGACGCGCAAAAGGCGCTGAAGAAAGCAGAACAGCCGGTAGTTGTGGACAAGACGAAGCTGGAGGAGGCCATCCAAAAAGCAGAAGGCTTGAAGGAAAAGGACTACACCGCCAAGAGTTGGGAAGCGTTTGTGAAAGCGTTAAACGACGCGAAAGCGATCCAGTCCAAACAAGACGCGTCGCAACAGGACGTGGATGAAGCGTGCAAGGCGCTTGAGAACGCGATCAAGCAGCTGGTGAAACCGGCAACGGGCGGATCGACTGGTACGAGCGGCTCAAATTCAAGTGGAACGACTTCCACGCGCCGGCCATCGGCAAGCACGGCAGCGGCAACTGGCATGACGCAAATGTTCGCGACCGCGGGAGCGAGTCTGCTGGGCATTTTGGCGATCTTGAAGAAAAAATATCGAAAATAAAAACCCATTATATTCTCATCTTCCTTCTATAAAAACAGGACGTTGCCGTCCTGTTTTTACTTTTCGCTTTTCGCGAGATTGAGATCCTGTTCGAGTTTCATGAGCGCGAGATCCAAATCGTCGTCGCCATCTATCATGGATTGGATTCGCGTATCAAGCAGCAGAAGATCCGAATCGTCGAGTTCGACGCTGTATTGCGGATTTTTCTTCATGATGTTGTCGACCAGAGTGGCGGAAATGCCGATGTTTTCATAGTAGCCGTCAATTTCCGGATCGTACTGGTCCAAAACAATCGGACTGACGCCCAAGCCGTTAAACACGATTTCTTTTTGACTTTGCTCCTCATAGCAAAACGCCTTGAGCAGCGACCACGAAAGATTGGCGTAAAGCGTCCGGCTCGAGATGCCCATATAAAGGGAGGAACCGCTGTAAAAGCCGTCTTCTTTCGTTTGCGAAGGCATTGGAATGCAGCGCCAGTCGAAATTGGCGTAGCGCTTGATCCGCCACGGATACGGGTTGTAGGTGATGAACTCCGCGTAGCTCATCGGAGCGAACGCGACGCGGCCCGCGTCCAGATCGTCCTGGTTGGGCGGCGTTTCCTGTTCAAGCTGCCGCAGCTCCTTGAGCCGGCCAATCGCCGTCACGATCGAAGGCTGGTTCAGCTGGAGCCTGCCGCTTTGCGTGGCGAGATGGACATCGTATGCGGTCATCGCGTGGCGCCAGTCGTAGCCGTAAACGCCGAACTGGTCAATCGTTCCGTTGCCGTCCAAATCTTTTGTCACTTGCTTGCAAATGGCGTAAAAATCGTCGACATCCCAGGTTTCGTCCGGGATGGAAATGCCTTCCTTTTCCAGCAGGGAAATGTTGACGAACATCATTTCGGGGTTGTATTCGAGCGGCAGCGCGAACTGCTGGATGTCGTAGCGTCCTCGTTCGAGCGTTCCCGGATAGTAGCGATCCGGTTGAAAATCGGGATCCGACGAAATTTGCGGGTTGAGGTTTTTCAGCACGCCAAGCCGGGCGTACTGGAGCAAGTCCTCGTCCAAAATCAAAAACACGTCCGGACATTCGCCTGTGAGGATCCGGTCGGCCATCCACGAGGGATAGTCGCCATGGCGGATTCCTGAATCGTATTCCACCCGCACCCCGGGATGCTCGGCTTCAAACCGCTCGAGAATGCCGTCCACAAACGCGTATGTCGATGCGGAAGGCACGCCCCAGCCGCCACCTGTGAAAATACCCAGCCGGATCACGGCGGGACGTTGCGCGTAAACGATGGAAAGCGCCAGCGCGAAAACGACAAGACCGGCCGCGACCCATCGCAGCTTTGGCTTGGATATCATTTCCGTTTCCCCGTGTAGCCGTGCTCGACAGCCCAAATCGCCACTTGCGTCCGGTCCCGCAGCTGGAGCTTGTCAAGAATGCGGGAGAGATAGTTGCGCACCGTTCCTTCCGACAAGCAAAGCCGCTTGGCGATTTCCTTGTTGGAGCGGCCGTGCCCGATTTCCTGAATCACATCCCATTCCAGGTCGGAAAGGCCGTCGATGGACGCCTCGTCCACGTGGATGATGGGCGTGTTTTTCATATGGGAAAACAAATCGACCACTTTGCGGGCGATGCCGGGATTGATCATCGCGCCGCCCGAGTGGACGGTCTTGATCGCCTGCTGGAGCGTGTCCAGATCGCCGGCCTTCAGCAAATAGCCGCTGGCCCCGTACTGCAAGGCCGAAAAAACAAAGTCGTCATCGTCGAACGTCGTCAAAATGATGACTTTTGTGTCAGGCCAGCGCGATTTTACCTTTTTCGTGCACAACACGCCATCCATGACCGGCATTCGAATGTCCATTAAGATGACATCGACCGGCTCGCGTTCTAAAAAATCCAGCACCTCCACGCCGTTTTTAGCGACGCCTTTCACGCACAAGCCGTCCTCGCACGACAAAATAATTTCCAGCGAACTGCGGATCATTTCCTGATCGTCCGCAATCAATATTTTAATCATTCCATTCTCCTTTCTGCAGCGGAATTCTCGCTTCGCAAACAAATCCGTTCGATCCGTCGAATCGCAAAGAGCCGTGAATCGTTTCGATTCGCTCCTGCATTTGCATCAAGCCATACCCGGGCACGATCGAGGCGCAGCCCGCTCCGTTGTCCTTGACGACGATGCGCATGTGTCCGGGATCGCTTTCCTCGTGCCAGACGACGACTTGGATCCGGTTGGCATGTCCATGACGGATCGAATTGGTGATGCACTCCTGAATCATCCGGAACAAGGCATCCTCTTTTGTCTTTTCAAAGTCGATCGGGGGCATTTGCCAGCACAGCGTGATCTCGACATGGGACACCGAAATGAATTCGTTGATCATTTTTTTCAGTGCGCCTTCAAGTCCCTGCTGCTCCAGGGCGCCGGGCCGCAGCTTTTGTAAGGAGTTGCGCACATCGCCAATGCCTTCCGTGACGATGTTGCGCACGCGTTGCAGCTGTGGTTTGACCGCCTCCGGCTTTTTGTCGATCATAACCAGACAGGCGTCGATGCCGGCCGCGATGCCCGTCAGCGCGTGGCCCAGCGTGTCGTGGATCTCGCGGGCGATGCGTTTGCGCTCGTTGTTTTGGGCGATCTGCTCCGTGAGCGCCGCGTAGTTTCGCAGCTCCTCGTTGACCTGATTCACCATGTCCAGCTCCTGGGCGATGCTTTCCTTTTCCTCGTACTGGTTGACGGTAAAGCAGGCGATAAACGTGATAAACAGCAGCAGGTTGACGCCTTCGATCAACGAGCAGAGCAGCAGGAGCAGCGCGCGCACCGTCGGGGAAAAGACAAGAAAGTACTGGTGCAAATCGGTCAGCGGGACAATCGGGCTCATGATCGAAAAATTGGTTCCCAAATACAAAAGAACGGCCAGCGCGAGCATCGCGAAAAGATGGCTGTTTTTCAAGTCCCGCACATGAAACAAGCCGTCGCAAATGACAAGGAGCACGACGGACTGGGTCGTGAAATCCAGCAGGAAGAGGATGACGAAGGCCAGTCCCCATTCCATCGCGAGGCTGGAAAACGAAAAGGGAGCCCGGGGCGTGTGGCGCAGCACAAGCGCGGCGAACAAGGCGTACAAGCCAAAGCATCCAAAAAAGACAAACAGAGGGTTTTTCGGAATGTGTTCGAGCGTATCCAGAAAGGCGGCGCTGCGCTGGCGCACGACGACGGTTTTCGTCGCGGTCAAAAACACGCTGGCGTAAAACATGACAATGACGTAGTTTAAGACGACAAGAGCGAGCCGCAGCCGGCCCATCGTCCGAAAATAGGAACGCATCACTGCCAGCCTCCTTTCGAAAAGCGCGAAATCGTTTTCTCGTCGATCATTTCCACTTCGATCACGATGTCTTTCGCGACCGGTTTTCGTTCCAAATAGTCGTACATGGAGCGAATCGCGGTTTGGCCAATCACGTAAGGCGACTGGGCCACCGTGCCCGAAATGCTCGGATCCTGCCCGATCAACGTTTTCATTTCCGGGGTGCCGTCGACGCCGTAAATGCGGACGTCGTCGCGATCGAGCGTCTTCAAAGCCGCCTTGGCGCCCAGCGCACTTGGATCGTTGAGCGCCATGATGATCGTGACATCCGGGGTTTCCTGCAGCATTTGCTGCGTTTGCGGCATGGCGATCTCCAGCTGGCCAAGGCATTCGGCCTCGTTGACGATGCGAAAACGGGAATCGGACGCGATCGTGTCCTTGAAGCCGCGGATCCGGTCGCTGGCGGACTGCACAGCCGAGTGTTTGAGCAAGGCGATCGTTCCCGAATCGTAATGGGTCATGATGTGCCGGGCGCATTGCACGCCGGCGTCGTAGTTGTCGGACACGATGGTGGAAACAAGCGAGGTCGAGTCGCTGAGCGGCACGTCGATCGCGATGACCGGAATGCCGGCTTCCTTCGCTTTTTTCAACGTCGGCTCCAGAGCCTTCGAATCGACGGGATTGACGAAAATGCCATCGACCTTCATCGCGATAAACTGTTCGATTTGTTCTTTTTGCTTTGTGAAATTGAGAAGGGGGTGCGCACGATCAACTGGTCGCCCCGGGATTCGATTTCCTTGAGCAGCTCGTTGTTGATGACCTCGTAAAACGGATTGTTCATCGTCATGTACGTGACGCCAAACCGCTTGATTTCGCGAGGGTGCGGGGAAATATAGTAAAAATAGAACGGCATGACGAAAACCGCCATCAAGCCGATGAGTAAGAGGAAATACTGTTTTTTCTTCATAATCCTTACCTGGGCCTTTCCAAAACCTTCCATAACTATAGATTATTATACCCGCCTTCCGATAGCAGGACAAAGAAAATAAAAAAAGCCTTGCTTTTACAACAACGTCAAAAGCCGGTATCTGCGCGTTTGGATTACCAGTTCCCGCAATTCCCGTTCAAACACCGGTCCAAAAAACGAGTCGTCTCGGGCCAGCGGCCAGACGTCTTTGGCCAGCGCGTCAAGCAGCGTGTCGGCATTGAGTCCTTTTTCGTATTTCAGCCGGAAATAATGAAGGTACGGATATTGCGGATTGCCCGGATCGTCCGTATTGGATACAAGGCACAAGGAAAGCCGGTCCATTTTATCCAGCCGCGAAAACGTGACGATCGCGACCAGGCGCAACGCCAGGGAAGTGCGGCTCCAGTCCGGAACGGTTTCCAGCCACCGGGCGACGGTTTTTAGCTCGTCTTTCTCGAAAAAAGCCATCGTAAGGTTGTGGACGTAAACCGCTCGTTTCGAGTCGAGGCAGACGTCGTTCCAGTGTGTCGTGATGTGGTTCCACGTGTGCTTCCAGTCGCTACGTTCCGCTTTGGAAAAGGAAATGAGCTTCAAAATCCAAAGATCCATTGTCCGGATGGGATTTTGCGCGTAAGACACCTCGCTTTCGAGCTGGTTGATGTGCACGGAAAGCAAGTGCCGCCGGTCGGTTTCCCACAACCGGTAACCATAGGAGATGCGGTTGGGCAGAAATTCGCTTTGGGACAGCTTCTTTTCCTCTTCAAAAGGAACGCCAACGGAAAGATGGGCGCCATAGCGCATCGCCAGCGCCAGATCCTGCACGCTTCGTGGCCATACCGGTTCCAAAAAGCGCCACAAGGAAGCGGCTTGATCAAACGAAAGCTCGCGGGATAAAAACCGTCGCAGCAAATCCAGAAAGTCGAGCGCGTCGCGGCAAAAGAGATCACGCGAAAACGGACGAAGCGTCGTTTCGATCCTCGTGATTCGCGCTTCCATGGTAGGCACATCGTACGTTTCGTACGCGTCGGCGAGCATGTTCCAGCACCGGTCGGAAAGAACGGTCTGATCCGGTTGGAGCCGGACATCGAATGCCAGCAGCAAGTCTTCGATCAAATCCAGTCGTATATCGCTTTTGCCGTTTTCCAAAAGCGACAATGTCTTGCGCGAACAGAGCGGGTGCGCTTTCAAAAAAGCCGCCTGCGAAAGACCAAGCGCCTTGCGCCGCCAGCGAATCCATTTTCCAATGTATGTTATCTGTCCGTTTTCCATGGAACAATTTTATCAGCGATTGGCTTAAAGCTCAATTTTTTGACGAATGGAACGTTTGACCGCTTTTTGAAAACAAGGAGAGTACGATAGCGAAAAAGGAAGGTGAGCCCCATGAAAATTTCCGATTTGCTGCGGCAGTCCATGAAAGAAAACCGAATGTGTCTCGCGTTGTCACTCGTGCTGGTCGTTCTTCTTTCGCTGCTCGACTTGTATTTTTCCATTTTGTTAAAAGACGCGATCGACGCCATCGTCAATTTCGATCCAAACAGGCTGACGCTTTGCGCGATCAAGAGCGGAATCCTCATTGCCGGATATGGCGGCGTGTACACGTTGTACTGCCGGGCGCGAAACGCGTTTCTTTTCCACACGATGAACGCGTACCGGACAAAGACGTTCGAAGCCGTGATGCGCCAAAGCGGCTCCAAATTTTGTCTTCATTCCAACAAAGACTACGTGGCGATGCTCACGACCAACATGGAAAACGTCCGCGAGGAAGGACTCGATCCCATCGGCAAAGAAGTGAGTCTGGTTGTGACCGGCATCGGAGCACTCGTTCTCATGCTTTCCTACAACGCCCTGCTGACGGCGCTCGCGCTTGGCGTCTCGCTTCTTCCTCTCGTCTTGTCTTTTCAAGCTGGAAAGCCGCTGGCTCAAATGAACGAGCAAGTCGCCGCAAAGCAGGCCGGGCTCGTCGCCGGGGTGCAAAACCTGCTGGACAACCACAAAGATTTGTTTGTGGGCCGGAAGTTTGGATTCGCCAACGCGTTGTACGAGAAAAAGACGATCCCGTACGAGCAAGCGCTGCTCGACAAGCGTGTATGCGTGCAGCGCATGAGCCAGATCGGGGCGCTCAACGCCCTCGTTTCCCAGCTTGGGATTTGCTGCGTGGGCGGCTTCATCGCCATCCGCACCAACACCTTGACGCCCGGCGAAGTCGTCGTCTTTGTCCAGCTGCTCAACTACGTCATCGAACCGGTCACGAATTTGCCGACGCTATGGTCCAGACAGGCCGGCGCGTTTCGTCTTGCCCGTTGTATGGAAGCCTCGCTTTCCCCGTTTGCCGATCCGCAGCCGCTTTTGGCGCTCGAATCCATCCGGTTCGAACATGTCGATTTTGGCTGGGGCGAAAAACGCTGTTTGCGAGATTTTTCCTACACGTTTTTGTCGGGCCGCTCGTACTTGATCCAGGCGCCTTCCGGCTTTGGCAAGACGACATTGCTTCGATTGATGCTTGGCATCCTGCGACCCGATTCCGGAACGGTTTTATACAACGGAAAATCCGGTGTGGACATGGACACGCTACTGGAAACGATCGCCTGGATGCCACAGTTCCAGCCGCTGCTCGAAGGGACGGTTTTGGAAAACATCGCGTTTGTTTTGGACGATGCGGACACGGATGTGGCGAACTTGTCGGGCGGACAAGCCCGACGCGTCGAGCTCGAACGGATCCTCGCCCAAAACAAGGCGTGGCTGCTGCTCGACGAGCCGACGACCGGTCTGGATCCCGCGCTTCAGCTGGACGTGCTGCGCGATTTGGTAAAATCGGGGAAGACGTGTGTGGTCGTGATGCACACAAGCGACGAGAACGTGCTCTCGCTCTTTGACGAAGTCGTTTCGCTGCAATAAAAAACCCGGATGATTGTCCGGGTTGGATTTTAGAGGTCGTCGACAAGCGCCGTGCTCTTGGCGTAGGCGGTGCTTTTCGCTTCGAAAAAGTCGGTCTTGACCAGGTTGGCGTTGGAGTACTGGCTCACCCAGCTCATGCTGGCCGGCTCGGTGCGGTTGTCTTCGTACAAATCGCCAAAGCCTAAACCGGACCAGCGCAAATTGCCCAAATAGCGGATGTAGTCGGTGACCATCTGCTTGTTGAGGCCGGGAATGTCGTCGCCAATGACGTAGTGGCCCCAGGCGATTTCCTGCCGGACGCCTTCTTCCAGCATTTCCTTGAGCGTCTGGATCATTTCCGGGGTGAACAGCTGCGGCTCCTCTTTTTGAAGTTCCTGGAAAATGTTGCGGAACAGCCACAAGTGGGTGTTTTCATCCCGATTGATGTATCGGATCTCTTGCGCGGAGCCTGGCATTTTGCCGTTGCGCGACAAATTGTAAAAGAACATGAAGCCGCTGTAAAAGTAAATGCCTTCCAAAATGTAGTTGGCCATGATGACTTTCAAAAAGGTTTGGGCGTCTTTGCGTTCCTGGAACTCGTTGTACAAGTCGCCGATGAACGTGTTGCGCTTCAGCAAATGCTCGTCGGTTTTCCACTGGTACAAAATTTCCTCGCGTTTTTCCGGCGAGCAAATCGTGTCCAGCATGTAGCTGTAGCTTTGGGAATGGACGCATTCCTGAAATGTCTGGATAGACAGGCACAAGTTGACTTCGTTGGCGGTCGTGTACTCGCTGATGTTGGGCAGGTTGGCCGTCTGGATCGAGTCAAGAAAAATCAGAAAGCTCAGAATTTTGTCGTAGGCGCTTCGCTCCGCCTTGGAAAGAAGCGGATAGTCCTTGACGTCCTGCGCGAGGTTGATTTCCTCGGGGATCCAGAAATTGTTCATCGCCTGCCGGTACCAGTCGCTGACCCAGGCGTATTTCAGCGTGTTGAAGTCGTTGAGGTTGGTCGTGTTGCCGCCAATCATCTTCCGCAGCCGCACGTCGGTGTCGCCTTGCGGATTGAACAGGGGCTTTTTTTTCATTTCATTCATGATGGTTCACACTTTCTAGTTACGCGGAGCAGCTTTCGCACTCTTCCACTTCGAGCGATTTGCTCCGGACATAGTATATCGTCTTGACGCCTTGCTCCCAGGCAAGCAAATATAAATCCAAAACCTGGCGCAAGGTGTATTCGTTGGTAATGTACAAGTTCATGCTTTGCGCCTGGTCGATGTGGCGCTGCCGCACGCCGGCCGCCCGCACGCTCCAGCGCTGGTCGATGTGATGGGCGTTTTTATAGTACCAATACGTCGACGGAGAAAGCTCCGGCGCCACACGCGGAAGCATGCTGCCTTTCTTTTCCTCGAGGAAAAACTTGTTCATGATCGGGTCGACGCCCGCGCTCGTGCCCGCGATGATGCTCGTGCTACTTGTCGGCGCGATTGCCAGAAGGTAGGCGTTGCGCATGCCGTTTTGGCGCACTTTCTCTTTGAGCGCGTCCCATTTTTCGCCTTGGTAGCCGCGCTTGGCGAAGTACGCTCCCGTTTGCCAGTCGCTGCCTTCGAACACGCCGTACGAGCCTTTTTCGGCGGCGATTTCGCTGCTGGCCGAAATGGCCGCGAAGTTGATCGCCTCAAAGACGCGGTCGACAAATTCCAGATGCTTCTCGCTTTCCCAGACAATGCCGCGCTTGGCCAGCATGTGATGGTAGCCGCTCACGCCCAGGCCGATGCTGCGGTATTTGCGATTCGTCAGCTTAGCGTAAGGAAGCGGATAGAAATTCAAGTCGATGACGTTGTCCAGCGCCCGCACGACGGTGTGGACGATTTGGCTGAGCGCGTTTTCGTCTTCGACTGGAATGCGCCCAAGCGACAAGCTCGCCAAATTGCAGACGACAAAGTCGCCAGGTCTCGTCGTCGTGACGACGACCGTGTCGCCATCTCTCGTTTCGACTTCGGTGCTCACAGTGGAAATCGGCGCCATGTTCTGGGCGATCTCGGTACACAGGTTCGAGCAGTAAATGATGCCTTCGTGGCCATTTGGATTGGCGCGGTTCACCGTGTCGCGGTTGAACGTAAACGGCGTGCCGGTTTCCACCGCGCTTTTGAGCACGAGCCGGACAAGATCCTTGACACTGACGACGCGTTTCTGGATGCGGGGATCCTCGACGCAGCTTTGGTAGCGGCGCTCCCACTCTTCGCCATAGTAGTCTTCCAGGGCGTAGCCTTTGACGCTTTGGATTTCATGCGGACACATGAGGTACCATGGCGCGTCGATATTTTCCTTGGCCAGCTTCCAAAACAAATCCGGCCAGCACACCGCCGGGAACACGTCGTGGGCTTTGAGGCGGTCGTCCCCGTTGTTGGTGCGCAGCTGCAAAAACTCGGGCAGGTCTTTGTGCCACGCGTCCAGGTACACCGCGACGGCCCCCTGGCGCATGCCAAGCTGGTCGACGGCGACCGCGGTGTCGTTGACGAGCCGGATCCAGCGGATGACGCCACCGGCCGCGCCCTCGAAGCCGCGGATGTTGCTGCCGGTCGCGCGCACTTTGCCAAAATACAGGCCCATGCCGCCGCCAAACTTGCTGACTTTGGCAAAGTTGTCGATACTGCGGTAAATGCCGTTCAGGCTGTCCGGCACCGTGTCGATAAAGCAGCTGGAAAGCTGGTAGTACGGCTTGCGGGCGTTGGACAGCGTCGGCGTCGCCATCGTGACTTGCAGCTGGCTGAGCATGTCGTAAAACCGACGCACCCAGCCAAGCCGGTCGGCTTTTTCCTCCATCGCCAGGTGAAGGGCGATTCCTAAAAACATTTCCTGCGGCGTTTCCAGCGGAACGTGTTTTTGGTTGCGGATGACGTAGCGTTTGAGCAGCAAATCCAGTCCCGACCACGTGAACAAGTCGTCGCGCGAATCGTCCATGAACGTGGCGGCTTCCAAAATTTCCTGCCGGGTGTAGTTTTCCAAAATATAGCGCCCATACAACCCTTCGTGGGTCAAATAGACGATTTTTTCATAAAAGTCGCGCAAGCCACGCTCGTTTAAATCGGCCGCGAGCTGCTTGCGGAACGCGTAATTGAGAAAGCGGGCCGCGATGTGCTCCCACTGGGGCGTTTCCTGGCTTGTCAGCTCGATTGTCGCTTTTGTCAAGGCGTCCAGCAGCTCTTTGGCGGACATGTTCGGCTTGGCGAAGCCGGAAAACTGGCCGGCCAGCGTCGTGAGCGCGTACTGGTCCTGGTCGAAATCGCGCTGGATTTGCAGCAGAACGGGCTCAAGACCCGGATCGAGAACGAGGTTCAGGATCGTCTGGCGCGCTTTGCGAAGCTCGGTCCGTTTGTGGCGGTACAGGATATAGCTTTTCGCCACATCGTAGTAGCCTTGCTCCATCAAGGCGCGTTCGACTTCGTCCTGGATGTGCTCGACGGACGTGGTTTCTTCCGTGACGCGCAGCTCCACCCGGGTGAGCAGGGCGGCCAGCTCGGACGCGGCCGGCTCGATCCCGAGACTGAGAAACGACTTGCGGATCGCTTCCGTGATCTTGCGCGGATCGTACGCTTCCAGCGCTCCGCTTCTTTTCTTTATATACATGGTATTCCTCCAAATCTTTTTCCGTCTTTATTGATACCACGATGCATTCTCAAATACAAATCGCAGCATTCGCGAAAAGGAAACCTTGTTTGGCGTAAATTCCGAAATTTGCACATTTTGTTGAAAGAAGCGGACAATGAAAACGTTTTCTGCTGAAAGAAAATTCATAAAGCTCTTACATTTTGCGTAAAAATTGATACTTTTTAAAAAGAAAGAATGGTTGGACCAAAAAATATTGAAAGTAAAATCTGTTTTATGGGAAATGTTTGAAACTTATTTCTTTTTCTGTATACTTGGAATCAGCTTCGACGAGTGAAAAATCTTGTCGAGAGAAAATAAATCTATATTTTTGAATATTCATCAATATCGTTATTTAAAGACAAACAAGGAGAAACACATGAGAAATTTAGAAAAGTATGAAGGAGTTATTCCCGCGTTTTACGCTTGCCTGGACGAGAACGGCAACGTGGACGAAAACGGCGTGCAGGCGCTGACCCGCTATTTCATCGACAAAGGCGTGAAAGGCATTTACGTGAACGGTTCGAGCGGCGAGTGCATTTACCTGACGGTTCCGGAACGCAAAAAGGTGCTGGAAAACGTCATGAAAGCCAACGACGGGTCGTTGACCGTTATCGCCCATGTGGCGTGCAACTCGACGGAAGAGTCGAAAGAGCTGGCGCGTCATGCCGAGGCGCTTGGCGTGGACGCGATCGCTTCCATTCCGCCAATCTATTTCAAGCTGCCGGAGCACGCCATCGCCAAATACTGGAACGACATTTCGGACGCGGCGCCAAACACGGACTTTATCATCTACAACATTCCACAGCTCGCGGGTGTCGCCTTGACGCCGGGACTGTATGCGGAAATGCGAAAAAATCCGCGCGTTATCGGCGTGAAAAACTCGTCGATGCCGGTGCAGGACATCCAGATGTTTTGCGCGGATGGCGGCGAGGATCACATCGTGTTCAACGGACCGGACGAACAATTCATTTCGGGGCGTCTGATGGGCGCCAAAGCCGGGATCGGCGGCACGTATGGCGTGATGCCGGAACTGTTTTTGAAAATGGACGAATGCCTCAAAAACAAAGATTTGGAAACGGCGCGTGCCATTCAATACGACGTCAACTCGATCATTTATAAAATGTGCTCGGCGCATGGCAACATGTACGCGGTCATCAAGGCCATTTTGAAAAAGAACGAAGGGCTTGAGCTGGGAACGGTGAAAGCGCCGCTCGCGCCGCTTTGCGAGGCGGACATGGTCATCGTGGACGAGGCGGCTGACATGATTTGCGCCGCGAAGAAAAAATACCTCTAAAAAAACAAGAGAAGGAGAATTTCATGCAAGGTTTTACGATTATTGATTTTATTATTCTGGTCGTCTATCTGGGCGCGGTTCTCGTCGCTGGATTGTTCTTTGCCAAAAAAGACATGAAGGGCAAGGAATATTTCAAAGGAGACGGAACGATTCCTTGGTGGGTGACGTCGGTTTCGATTTTCGCGACGCTGTTGTCGCCAATCTCGTTTTTGTCGCTGGCCGGCAACTCGTATGCCGGAACGTGGATCATGTGGTTCGCGCAGCTGGGTATGCTGATCGCGATTCCGCTGACGATTCGTTTCTTTTTGCCGGTTTACGCCAAATTGAACATCGACACCGCCTACCATTATTTGGAGCTGCGGTTTGGCTCGAAGGCGCTTCGTATTTTGGGCGCCATCATGTTTATCATTTACCAGGTGGGCCGGATGTCGATCATTATGTACCTGCCTTGCATGGTGCTTTCCTCGCTGACGAACATCAACGTCAACGTCCTCATTTTGATCATGGGCGTCATCGCGATCATCTACTCGTACACGGGCGGTTTGAAATCGGTGCTTTGGACCGACTTCATCCAAGGCGCCGTGCTCATCGTGGGTGTGACGTTTGGCTGCGTGTACCTGCTTTCGCACATCGACGGAGGTCTGGGTGCGGTGTTCAACTCGTTTTGGTCGGAACAAAAGTTTCTGGCGCCAAACCAGCCGCTCTTTGACGCGAACCTGCTGCGCGACTCCGTGTTCCTGCTGATTTTTGGCGCGGGTCTGAACACGATGGGCTCCTACGTGTCCTCGCAGGACATCGTGCAGCGGTTCACGACGACGACGGATACGAAAAAGCTGAACAAGATGATGCGCACGAATGGCTTGCTTTCGATTTTCATGGCGACGGTGTTCTACTTGATTGGTACGGGACTGTACGTGTTCTACCAGCAAAATCCGCTGCCGCCAGCGGCCGCGCAGGACCAGATCTTCGCAAGCTATATCGCCTTCGAGCTGCCGGTGGGCATTACCGGCTTGCTGCTGGCAGCCATTTACGCGGCTAGCCAGTCGACGCTTTCGACCGGTTTGAACTCGGTCGCTTCCTCGTGGACGCTGGACATTCAGTCGCGGATCTCGAAAAAGGAAATGAGCTTTGAAAAACAAACGAAAATCGGCCAGTACGTGTCGTTGTTTGTCGGCATTTTCGCCATCGCCGTAGCCATTTTGCTGGCCAGCGGCGGCGTGACGAGCGCCTACGAGTGGTTCAACGGATTCATGGGACTTGTGCTCGGTATTCTTGTCGGCATCTTCGTGCTGGGCGTGTTCTTCAAATCGGCCAACACGTTTGGCGCGTTCATGGGCTTTATCGCCGCGTCGATCATCATGATCGTCATCAAGTACCAGTTTACGGACATCTCGATTTGGTCGTACTCGATGATTTCGATCGCGATCTCGCTTCTTGTCGGGCTGCCATGCAGCTGGCTGTACACGAAGTTCACGCACAAAGTGCTGGAAGTGCTTCCGTACACGACGTACGCCGACTTTAAAAAGGAAAAGGCGTCTGCCCGCATGGAAAAACTGGTGAAACCGGCAAAAGGAACGACGTTATGATTTTTGGACAAATCAAACACAAGAACGACGAGACGTTGAGCCAAGGCGTCCGCGCGGCGCTCGACTTTGCCCGGACGCACGATTTGGCGGCGTTTGAATTGGGAAAACATGAAATCGACGGCGACGATTTGTTCGTCAACGTCGTGGAATACGAAACGACTTCGCCGCAGGATCGTTTCTGGGAAGCGCATCGCGACTATTTGGACGTGCATGTGCCGTTGCGAGGCGACGAGCAAATCGACTTGAACTTTTTGACCAACATGGCTGTTAAAGACTATGAGAAAGCCGCGGACTTCGTTTCGATGGATGGTGGAAAAAACGCGAGTATCGTCATGGCGCCGGGCGACTTTCTCGTTTGCGATCCGCAGGACGCGCACCGGACGGCGGTGGCGGTCGACGGAAAGCCGGAACGAATCAAAAAAGCGATTTTTAAAGTAAAAATTGAACAATAAGACAGAACGGCACCGGGGTACTGGTGCTTTTCTGCATCGTATAAAGGAGGATTTATCATGAATACGTTTGCGTGTGTGGATATTGGCGGAACGGCCATTAAATACGGGATCTTGCGTGCGGATGGCACGATCGTGGAAAAGACGGAAACGCCGACCCAGGCGCATTTGGGCGGCGTGGCGCTGGCTGGCAAAGTGAAGGGGCTTGTCGAAGCGCTGATCAAAAAGGATCCGGCCATCGCGGGGGTGGCGATCTCGTCGGCGGGCGTCGTGGACAGCGAGAAAGGATGCATCATTCACGCTTCGGACGCGATTCCCGGATATATCGGCGTCGACTACAAGGAAGTCGTTGAACGGCCGCTGGGTCTGCCGGTGGAAGTGGAAAACGACGTGAACTGCGCGGGTCTGGCGGAGGCGAAAAGCGGCGCGGGCCAAGGAGCTTCCTCGATGCTCATGCTGACGATCGGAACGGGGATCGGCGGCTGCTTTATCGAAAACGGGCAGCTGCTGAACGGCTCGTGTTTTTCGGCGTGCGAGGTCGGATACATCCCGATCGACGGCGTGCCGTTTCAGGATGCGGGCGCGACGACGGCGCTGGTCCGGGATGTGGCGAATCGGAAAGGCGAACCGGAGGAAGAATGGAACGGCAAGCGGATCTTCGCGCTGGCGGATGCGGGCGATGCGGATTGCGTCGCAGCGGTCGACACCATGTGCGAGGTGCTGGGCCAGGGCATGGCGATGATTAGCTTTGTGCTCAATCCGGAGAAAATCGTGCTTGGCGGCGGCATCATGGCGCAGGGCGAAAAGATGCGGGATCGTCTGGAACGGGCGTTTGCGGCGCATACGATCCCGCTGATCGCCAAAAACACGAAGATCGCGTTCGCGGGCCACGCCAACGACGCGGGCATGCAGGGCGCGCTCGTGCATTTTTTGAATAAGCACCCGGAACTGGGCGGCGAGAACCATGGATAACCAGTACAAGTCTGTCCTTCCTAAAATCGAGTCGGCGTACGAGAAGCTGACGCAGCTGGAAAAAAGCGTGGCGGATTTCTTTTTGAGCAATCGGCAAATCGTCGATTTTTCCGCCAAAAGCATGAGCGTGCGGCTGGCGATTTCGGAGGCGACGTTGTCCCGGTTCGCGAAAAAGTGCGGATTCCGGGGGTATCGGGAGTTCATTTATTTATATGAGAGCTCCCTGAACCAGTCGGAGCTGTACGAGACGGTGGCGCAAAGCTCGAAATCGGTATTGCGGGCGTACGAGATCCTGCTGAACAAAAGCTATTCTCTGATCGACGAGGACCAGATGAGCCGGGTGACGGAGATGCTTTCCCTGGCGCGGCGCACCTATGTGGCGGGTAAGGGAAGCTCGGGCTACGCGGCGATGGAAATGGCGCACCGGTTTACACGTGTAGGCGTGGACATCAACGCGCTGACCGACTCGGAAATGATGATGATCCAGGCGGTCATGCGTCAGGAGGACGATTTGGCGATTGGCTTTTCGCTTTCGGGCGCGAGCCGGGAGGTCGTCGGTTTTTTGCAGGAATCGAAGCGAAAGGGCGCGACGACGGTGCTGGTGACGGCCAGCGCGGACGAGCACCACAAGGCGTATTGCGACGAGATTATCTTCGTGCCATCGCTGAAGCACATGGACCGGGGCAATCTCATTTCCCCGCAGTTTCCGTTGCTCGTGCTGATCGACATGTTGTATACGAGCTTTATGGAACTGGACCGGGCGCGTAAGCTCAAACTGCATGAGCAGACGCGCAAGGCGATTGATAAATGATGCAAAATTGAAAATTACACGTCGGCATGTCCGGCGTTTTTTTTGAGAGGAGCTTCAACTTGTTTAAGTAACGTGATATAAAGAAGTTGAAGGGAAAACTCATCGACAAGAAGGCGATGTTGACACGAAAAAAGGATAAATGAGGATCGAACCGTTTACACGTCGGCGTGTCCGGCGTTTTTTGTTGTGATTGGACGGCGTTTTCGTTATTCTAAAAAGGAAGGAAAAAAGGAGAAGAGAATGAAAAAAAGATACCAACATGGCATGGCGCTGGCGATGTGCTTGTCGCTGCTTTGCGGATGCGCGGCTTCGGGACGCGAGTACACGGCGCAGGTGCCAAAGACTGTGAAGTATTCGGACGACAACATCGACGCGTGGTCTGAAAACAAGCAGGAACTGGCGAACCAGTACGAAGGGTACGCCGACGACATGGATCCGTTTTATGAAAAGATGACGTCGACGCTGCTGGCAAAGGAGAAAAACGGGGTCATTTCGCCGCTCAACTTGTACATGGCGATGGGCATGCTGGCAAAAACGAGCGCCGGACAAACGCAGGCGCAGATCCTGGATGTGCTCAACCAGAAGGACACGGACGCGCTGGAAAAGAAGGTGAACGCCTTGTGGCTGGCGACGTACAGCGACGATGGCCGGATGACGAGCCGGCTGGCCAATTCGCTGTGGCTCGACGAAGGATTCCAATACAAGGAGGCGACGCTCAAAGCGCTGGCCGAGGATTTCCATGCCTCGTCGATGATTGGAAAGATGGGCAGCGACGCGTTCAACGAGCGGCTGCACACGTGGATGAATGAAAACACGGGCGATTTGTTGAAGAAGGAAGTCGCCGATGTGAACTGGAGCGACCAGACCCGGCTGGGCCTTGTGTCGACGCTGTATTATCAAAACACGTGGACCAGCAAGTTCGACGCGGCGCAAAACACGCACGAGACGTTCCATGGCCGTTCGGATGAAAAGGCCGAGTTCATGCATGGTCAAATGACGGTGCCATACGTGAAGACGGACGCGTACGAGGCAATCGCGCTGCCGATGGACGACGGCGCGAGAATGTGGCTGTACAAGCCGGTGGATTCGCCAAACGCGGTATGGAGCGAGAGAAAAAGCGACGAAGGGGAGCGGCGCATCGTCAACGTGTCGCTGCCAAAATTCGACGTGGCCGCCACGATGCAGTTGAAAGACGCGTGGGAAGCGCTTGGCATCACGGATGTGTTCGACGCGTCAAAGGCGGATTTCTCCCCGTTGAGCGACGAGGATCTGGTTCTTTCCAGCGTCGAGCATGGCGCGCGGGTGAAAGTGGACGAGTCGGGTGTCGAGGGTGGCGCCTACACGGTCATGTCGATCGAGGCGACGTCTTTGATCGAGGAGGAGCCAGTCGACTTCACGCTGGACCGGCCGTTCGCGTTCACGATCGAAAGCGCGGATGGATCGCTGCTGTTTGCCGGACAGGTGTATTCGCTCGATGCGTGACGGGAAAGGACAGTTTCGGCAGGGACTGAAAGATGGCGTGCCTGTCGCGCTCGGTTATTTTTCCGTGTCGATCGCCTTTGGCATGATGGGCGTTTTGCTTGGCCGGCCCGTTGGCGAGACGGTGCTCGTTTCCCTGACGAATCTGACAAGCGCGGGACAGTTCGCGGGCGTGCGGCTGCTGGCGGCCGGCGGCACGCTCGTCGAGTTGTTTTTGACGACGCTCATCATCAACGCCCGGTATTTTCTCATGGCGCTTTCCGTGTCGCAAAAGCTGGATCCCAAAGTGACGTGGAAGGAGAAGCTGCTCATCGCGTTTGGGATAACCGACGAGATCTTCGCGGTTTCGATGGGCCATAAAGGCGCGTTGACGTTTTGGTATATGATGGGGCTGATCGCTTTGCCCGTGCTGGGCTGGACGCTGGGAACGTATACGGGCGCGGTGGCCAGTTCCGTGCTGCCTGACAGTGTCACGAGCGCGTTTGGCATCGCGTTGTACGGCATGTTCATCGCCATCGTGGTGCCGGCGGCGAAAGACCACAAAAACGTGTTTTGGGCGGTGGCGCTTTCGATACTGGCCAGCTGCGTTTTGTTTTATGCGCCATGGTTTTCGTTTTTGAGCGATGGCTGGAGCGTGATCGTCGTGACGGTGGGAATCAGCGCTTTGATGGCGTTTATTGCGCCAATCGACGAGCAGGAAAGGATGGATGAAGATGGCGATTGCGGGTTTGATGGTGATGGCCCTGACGACGTATGTCATTCGGGTGAGTCCGTTTTTGATTTTTCGCAGGAAGATCACGAATAGGCGGGTGCAAAGCTTTTTGTTTTATGTGCCATACGTCGTGCTGTCGGCGATGACGTTTCCGGCCGTGTTTTACGCGACTGGCAATATGGCGGCTTCGATCGCGGGTACGATCGTGGCGACGGGTCTGGCGTACCGGCGGCACAGTCTGCTTGTCGTCGCGATTGGCGCGGCGGCGGCCGTGCTGGTCGTGGAGCTTGTATGAGCGGCACGCGCAAGGCGGGTATCGAAGATATGCCGTTCGTGTACGAGCGGATGTGCGATTTGGAGCAGACGATCTTCGACCGGGAACGGTTCGCGGTTTTGTTTGAGGCGCAGCTCGACGACAAGACGATGGAATCGCTGATTTACGAGGTGGATGGCGTGCCGGCGGCCTACGCCGCGATACGGTACGGGACATATTTGCACCATTGCGCCAAGACGGCGGAACTGATCGAACTGGACGTCGTCGAGCCGATGCGAAAAGAAGGCGTCGGGACAAAATTTTTAAAGGATATCGAGATGCTGGCACGTCAAAAAGGATGCGTGGAGCTAGCGCTTGCGACGAATCAAAAGCGAAAAAAGGCGCACCGGTTTTACGAAAAACGAGGGATGAAACAGACGCACTTCACGTATACGAAAAATATTTAAGAAAACCTTAAGAAATGTATTGACTTTCCTAGGACAATCCAGTATATTATGGAAGCAAGTTGTTTGGGGAAGCGACTTGTAACATCATAATAATGAAAAAAAAGCGAATCGGGAATCCAATTATTATACTTTCAAATGAATAATACTATCCTATACTCAATCCTTGATACCATATTCTAGTAGCATGGTTCCTCTTTCGGTCGCAGAAGATTGCGAAAGGATTTCCGAGCGCCTTGATTATGTGTGAGCTGAATACTCTACATAAAAAGACACCCGAAAGAAAAGAGCATGTTATATACAATTTGAGAGCGTCGGCTCTCATTTTTTTTTATATTCTGCCCGTAAAAAAAGGAATACCCGTTTCGTTCGAACGCGGATATTCCTTTTTGTTTTGCGTTGCCGGTCGTTCGTTACTCGTCTTCCGCCCAAGGAATGATGAACGCCATGTCGTGCATATAATCGGAAAAGCCGGGCCAGGAAACGATCGCTTTGTCACGGATCGTTTGAAGATGGTCTTTCCATTGCTCGTAAAGCGTCTCGTCCTCGCCTGCCATGCCCGCGACTTCGTAATACGTGTCGAATACGGCGTCGCAAAAGCCGGCTTCATTTGTTTCCCCGTAGTCAAGAGCCAGGTCGATAAAGGTCAAGCACAATTCGCCAAACGAGTCGTTTCCCAGTCCAAGTTGTTGAAAATCCGACAAGACGCGCTGCGCCTTTTCCAGGGAAAAAGGGCGTTTGCGAAAAATCGCATAAAGCTCGTTTTTGCTTGCCTCGAATTGTTTTGGTCCTTTTCTTTTTGTTGAATCCATTCCCATTTGTTTTCTCCTCTTTTGTGTTTTTATACTTTCTGTTGCATCCATTGTAACAAACAGCAGGGCGATCGCCAAAGGGGAATTGTCAGGGAGCGGGAAATGATTTCTCCAGCAAATCTCCAGCAAATCTCCAGCAAATCAAAGCTAAAAAAGGAATATCATACTTTAAGTAAAGTGGTTACTCCTTATTTAATTTGATTTTTTTAATAGTTGCAGGCAAAAATCTCCAGCAAATCTCCAGCAAATCTCATTTATAATTGCTTGGCAAGAATATTCAGTGCCTCTTTCGTTAATGTAAGAAGTTCTTGATTCGAACGAGTGATTGTATATTTTGTGGCTACAGATTTTCCGACACGTTTGATGATTTCTTTTTTGCAAAGCGAGTCTAAGGTTTGTTTAGTATGGTATTCACTTAATTCTGTTGCTTCCTGGATTTCCTTTTTTGCCTTAGGGTTAGGGTAGTTTGTCAAATAATTGATTATAAGTATCTCTTTTTCCGTTAGATCGGGGTAGCTATCAGCAAATTTAACAGTCCAGATAGATAATCGAGTTTTTTCTAAGTCGGTTTCTATTTTTGGTGTTCTAAATTTCCATTTTAAAGAAGTCCCAAATATTTGTTGGCCACCAAAACCTTGTCTTTCGGAAAAACCGCAATTTCTAAAAAAACTCATAAGCATTTCATTGCGAGGTCGAGACTCTCCTCCTTGAGTAAATTGATTAATTGGAATTAGAAGTTGACCAGGATTCTCAAAAATATAAACGCCATTATGAATTTCGATTTTAATAGACGGATAGGATTGCTCATAATCCGCATGTGCTAAACAATTTACAAGAGCTTCGCGTAAAGATACTTCGATTGCCCTAGGATTCGATCTTTCTAAATTTTCATCTAATGCGAAAGGGGAATTAAAGCTATTGAGAAATTTTTCCCAAACTATATTAAAAAAGTTGTATACATTCATTTCAAAATCATAAAATTCGTCAGAAGCAATGCGATCATCCCATCTATTCTGCCCGGAGATACGATTAAAATAATCCAGATGAAAATGTGGATAAACTTTTTTAATTGATTGATATTTACCTAAAAAGAGCAAAGTTCCTCTTTTAATAGCATAAGTATTATTTTTTTGAAGATAAATAGCACCGATTCTTATAAGAAAATCTGTATCAGATAATGATTCAAAACGATTAGGATATTGCTGATTAAATTTTTTTCTATAACGATTTATTGTAGGAGAGTCTAAATCATCTAAAGAAGTGTTAGGTGCTGACAAAGAATCCATATCTGGCTTTGCGTTTCTAAACGTAGCGCGTAATTCATCGTTTGTCATTTTTAAATCAGCACTTCCTTTTCTGATAAATGAATTTTCAATATTTCCGCCACAAAAAACTGGTTTTTTGGATAAAGGAGCTTCTTCAATATCTATTTGAAGAATCGTTTTTCCATCAATGTTAATTAAGGTTATATTTTCCTCATTGGAATTATCATAGTTTACTTTACTTGGATTTCGGCAAGTGACAATGAAATCATCAATTACTTTTCTAGGATTTTCGACGCCTAAGATGATATTTTTAGGAGAATTTTCTTTGATTCCTAAATAAATTGTTCCACCATTTGTATTTGAAAAAGCGGAATAGGTCTCCCATAAATCTTTGGGCAGAAATTTACTTTTTTTTATTTCAGTAGAACAATCTTCTTTGAGTGTTTCAAAGAAGGTTCTATCTTTTTCACCTTGTACTATTTGCATACCAAATCTCCTTTTTATTTTATCCTACATAGGAAATTTAAAAAAGTAAATAATGCTGAAACGAGGATTGGAAATTTTCCCAAAAATGGTGCCGGCCATGTCAAAAAACACGGAAAAATGTAAACGCTTTTCAGGTTTTGTTTCTGAGCTTTCAAGCGTATAGTAAAAGTGAATAAAGGTAATGGAGGAGCCTGACGTGAACAAGAATGATAGACAATATGCCAAATGTTCGATTTTGCTGAATGAACAAACCGCTTTGCAAATGGAAGGCGGAAAAGTGAAATTGGCGATTCTTCCGGTTCGCCGAAAAATGTGGGGTGACGTTTTGAACGACCATTTTAAACGGCGGGAAGAAGAAAAAAAATCGGCGTATTTCGGTTAAATATACAGCAGGCAGCGCGACTGCCTTTTTTTGTGGAAAAGAGGTTTTGAAAATGAGAAATAAAGTGGATATTCCTTTTGAAAACGCCATCCAGGCAGGTGGACGGGTCGTGCGCCACGACAAAGAGGGAAAGCTGGTCGAAGCGCCTTCCGGCGTGTGGATGCTGCGCCAGCCAAACGAGTCCGTGTGTCGGGCGTGGCTGGCCGGGCTGGATCGCCAAAAGGTCGAGGTGATGATGGTGCAAGGGAAGAAAGCGCGGGATCTTGCCATGGTGACGCTTGGGTTTTCCTCGGCGCACGCCTGCCAGCTGGTCGTTTGGCCAAATTCGAAAGCCCCGGCGACAGCTTTGACGCTTTCCTTCCGGAAGGCGCGGGCCGATGATTTGGATTTCATCACCTCCCGTTACGATTTGCTCGAGCGGGAGGAGCTGGCCGCCTACATTGACAACGGGTATCTTTGGATCGCCTTACACGAACAAACGCCGATCGGGTTTGTCGGCCGCCACGCGGAAGGTAGCATGGGACTGCTTGAAGTGTTCGAACCGTTTCGGCGGCATGGCTTTGGCGCGCAGCTGGAAACATTCATGATTGGACAAATGCTTTCGGAAGGATTCACGCCTTACGCGGATGTGTTCGCCGACAACGGAAACTCTCTTTCTTTGCAGCGAAAGCTTGGGATGACGTTTGTTCCTTGCGAAACGTTCTGGCTGTTTTGAATAGCGTTCAAACAGGCGATCGTGGCTTTTTTTTGTATAATGGGGGCAAAAGAAAGGAAACCACACAATGTCAATGGAACTATTACAAGGGGTGCTCATTCCGTTTCTCGGAACGACATTGGGCGCCGCCTGCGTGTTTTTTGTGAAACACAACGTCCATGCCGGCACCCAGCGCGCGCTGACCGGATTCGCGGCCGGCGTCATGGTCGCCGCCTCGATTTGGAGCTTGCTCGTGCCCGCCATGGAACAATCGGAATCGCTGGAAGCGTTCGCGTTCGTGCCCGCGGTGGCGGGCTTTTGGATCGGGATTTTGTTTTTATGGATCCTGGATCATGTCGTTCCCCATTTGCATCAAGGCAGCGACGAGCCGGAAGGGGTCAAGGCGGCGCTCAATCGAAGCACGATGCTCGTTTTGGCCGTCACGCTGCACAACATCCCGGAAGGCATGGCGGTTGGCGTGGTGCTGGCCGGCGCGGCGCAAAACGGAATGATTTCCCTCGCTTCCGCGATGGTGCTCTCGCTTGGCATCGCGATTCAAAACTTTCCCGAAGGGGCGATCATTTCGCTACCGTTAAAATCGGAAGGCATGGGGAAGGCGAAAGCGTTTGGCTATGGCGTCTTGTCGGGCGTCGTGGAGCCGATCGCCGCGGTGGCGACGATTTTGGCCGCGCGCTATGTCGTGCCCGTCCTGCCGGTGCTGCTCAGCTTCGCGGCCGGCGCGATGATGTATGTTGTCGTCGAGGAACTCATCCCGGAAATGTCGGCCGGCAAGCATTCCAACGTGGGAACGCTTTGGTTCGCGGTCGGATTCACGCTCATGCTCGCGCTCGATGTGGCGCTCGGATAAAAACAGGTCGTTTCGCCTCGAATGCCACTCTGTAACAAAAAGAAAGAAAATGAAATAGATTTAATTTTTTTCAAAAAAGTATGAAAAAGACTTGCATATTCGAAAAAAGAGGCGTATTCTTAGGACATCCAATTCGAAGCAAAGGCGCTTATGGACTTGATCAACGGGGATCGGGTCGATAAGCGTCTTTTTCGCTTTTTGGAACAATCGAAAAGGAGAGAGTAGATATGATGGAAGAAGTATTGAGTCAAGTCTTTGGGATTTGGTTTCTGATTGGAGCCGCTTTGGTTTTCTTCATGCAAGCCGGATTCGCGATGGTGGAAGCGGGATTCACGCGGGCGAAAAACGCCGGCAACATCATCATGAAAAACACGATGGACTTTTGTTTGGGAACCGTCGCGTTTCTGATTTTAGGATTCAGCCTGCTTTGCGGAACGGGCGGAAGTCCCTGGATTGGCTGGGGCGCCCATCCGCTGACGGATTTCGCGACCACCGACTGGTCGACGTTTACCTTCAACCTTGTATTTTGCGCCACGGCCGCCACGATCGTTTCCGGCGCGATGGCGGAACGAACGAAGTTTATTTCCTATTGCGTGTACTCGTTTGTGATCAGCTTGCTCATTTATCCAATCGAGGCCCACTGGGTATGGGGACCGGACGGATTTTTGACCGCGATGGGATTCCACGATTTCGCGGGATCGGCCGTTATTCACTTCGCGGGCGGGATTTGCGCCTTCATCGGAGCGGCGATGCTGGGCGCCAGAATTGGCAAGTTTGACGCCGACGGCAAGCCGCACGGCATTCCTGGACACAACATTGTCATCGGGGCGCTGGGCGTGTTCATCCTCTGGTTTGGCTGGTATGGATTTAACGGGGCGGCCGCGAAAAGCGGGGTGCAGCTCGCGACGATTTTCGCCACGACGACAGTCGCGCCGGCGCTGGCGGCATGCGCGGTCATGGTGTTCACGTGGCTTCGTTACGGCAAGCCGGATGTGTCGATGACACTCAACGGCGCGCTGGCCGGACTGGTCGCCGTGACGGCCGGATGCGACGCGGTCAACGTGTTTGGCGCTTGCGTCATCGGCATCGTGGCCGGCTTGATTTGCTGCTTCATGGTATGGCTGCTCGATTATAAACTGCACGTCGACGATCCGGTCGGCGCCGTGGCGGTGCATTTCGCCAACGGGCTGTGGGGGACGATCGCGGTTGGATTGTTCGCGTGCGGCACCGAAACGATGCCGGAAGCGGCCGGCCTGTTTTACGGCGGCGGATGGGATCAGCTGCTCGTCCAGCTGTTTGGCTTGCTTTGCATCGGCGTGTGGACGGCCGTGACGATTTTCATTACCTTCTATTTGATCAAAAAGACGATTGGTTTGCGCGTGACCCCGCACGAGGAAATCATGGGTCTTGATAAAGAGGAGCATGGCTTGGAAAGCGCGTACGCCGGATTCACGATGGCGACGGAAATGAGCCCTTACGCGCCGATTCAAGTCGATGTGCCGAAAAAAGACAGCGTAGTCGTTGATGTCGAGGACGCGGTGCCGGTGCGGATGAAAGATGGAACAGGCGCTTTCTCGCAAGTGACGATCATTACGAAACCGGACCGGTTCGAAGCGTTGAAAAAAGAGCTCGATCAAATCGGAATCGGCGGCATGACGGTCGCCAATGTCATGGGCATGGGCGTCCAGAAAGGACAGACGACGTACTACCGCGGGGCGGAAGTCGAGTCGAAACTGCTGCCGAAGATGAAAGTCGAAATCGTCGTATCGGAAGTGCCGGTACAAAAGGTTGTCGACGCGGCGCGCAAAGCGTTGTATACCGGGTCGATTGGCGATGGCAAGATCTTCGTGTACGACGTGGAAAACGTCATCCGGATCTCCTCGGGCGAAACCGGAAAGGAAGCGCTGCAATACGCGAAATAAATGCGGAGGGACTTCGGTCCCTTTTTTGCGTGAAAAAGGGAAGGCCTGGCCTTCCCGGAGGATAAAAGATTGAGGAGTTGTCCTTGCTTAACGTTTTGAGGAGATCAGTTTTTTGCCTGCTCCAAAACGGCTTGGCCGTTGATGCGTCCGTAGTCGGTCATTGAAATGACATCGAGCGGGACGTTGTGCTTGTCGGCGATTTCTTTTGATAGCCGACTTGCGGGCCGAGCAAAGCGACGTTGATGCCTTCGATATGGCGGTCGAGCTCGTTGAGCGGGTAGGCGACGATATCGGCGTCAAGGCCTTCTTCTTTGGTCGCCTCTTTCATTTTTTCAACGAGCAGGCTGGTGGACATGCCCGCGTTGCAAAACAAGCGAATTTTCATGAATTTCCCTCCTGTAAAAGAAATGTGTCGATAAAATCGGCGATGCCGTCATGGTCGTTGTCGCCAATGATGAAGTCGGCCACGCGCTTCGTGGCGTCGGAGCCGTTGGCCATCGCCACGCCAATCCCGGCTTGCAGCACCATGTCGTGGTCGTTGTCGGCGTCACCAAACGCGCACACATCCTCAAGCGTCATGCCAAATGGTTCAATGGCCATCTGGATGCCGAGCGGCTTGCTGATGCGCGGATCCATGTATTCATACAAGATGCTGGCGGTTTTCAGGGCGGCCGACTTGTATCGCTCATTGGCAAACGTGCTTGCTCTTTCCACAACTTGATCCATGGTTTCCGGATCGCAGACAATCATCACTTTTGGCTTGGGCTCGGTGAGAAACGCGTCAAAGTCGACGACTTTGTATGGAACATGGTCGGCTTTCGACAAACTTTGAATGTGGCGGTCGTCTTTCGGGGCGTACAGGATGCCATCGTATGGAATCGCGAAGTTGACGTCCATATCGTCATAGTGGTCCATGATTTCGTGAATGAGCGCTCCATCCAGTGGAAACGCGGACTGGATCCGGTTCCAGTTGCGGTCCGCCACTTCCGCGCCACCCGTTCCGACGAGGATGTCGATAATCGAATCGAGCTTCCATTTTGGCAGCAGCGTTTCGACGCTGTTGACATCCCGGCCGGTACTTAGTCCCAACAGCACGCCAGCCTCGCGCGCCTTTTTCAAAGCGGACAATGTTTTTTCGGTCACGATGCCTTCACTGTTAAGCAGCGTGCCATCCAGATCGAAAAACAAGATTTTTGGTTGGTTCATATTCAATGCCTCCTTGCATGTTTAGTATAGGAAAACGAAAGCGGAAATGCCGGAAACGGAGGGAATACGAAAAAAAAGTCCCATCGAAATTTCGTTTTGAAAGCGAACGATGGGATTTTCGTGTCAGTCGTCGATTGTCGGGTTGAGCCGGTGGTAATACAAAAACTTTTTGTCAAGGTTTTCCTCGTAGCTTGTTTGAAAGTAAATGGCGTACAAGACGTCGAGCGTGTACAACAGGCTCATTCTTGTCGCGAACGAGGAAATCTTGCGGTAATGGTGCTCGTTGTGGTCGATCCATAAATGCGCTTTCACATTTTGAAAGACGCTTTCGTATCCGGGCGCGCTCAACAGGATGACGGGGGTGCGCGATTGTTCGAGCGCGTAGGCGATGGCGGGAATCGTTGAAGAGCGTCCTTCCATCGTGAGCACGATCGCGAGATGGTCGGGACCGGCGCTGGCGGCCATGAGCGTTTGCTCGTAGTCGTTTTCGGCCATGTGGACGTTTACGCCGATTTCGCGCAGCTGGAACTGGAAGTTTTTAAAGAAGCCCAGATTGCCGGCCGACGTGTACAAGTCGATCGCTTTCGCGTTGCGCATCGCTTTGCACGCTTCATACAAGCTGTACAGGTCGAACAAGTTTTTCTGGCTGGCCAGAGTGCTGTCGTAATCGGCCTTGAGCTGTTCGATGATTTCGTAGTGCGTCTGCATATGGGAAAACGGAAAATTTTTGTCGACATCCGCCTTTTCTTTTTCCCGGTGCAGCAGCGATTTGGAAATCTCGGCTTGCAGCGTGGAAAACCCGTCGAGGCCGAGTTTGGAAAGCAGCCGATACAAGGAGGAGGTGGAAACGTAGCACGTTTGGGCAAGTTGTTTTGGGGTGGTGGCCAGAACGGACTCGGGGTTGGCGAGAATGTGGTTCACGACGACTTGCTCGCTTTGTGTCCATGGGGAATCCAGCTCGAGGCGGGTAAGAAAATCCATAAGTTCCTCCTTTTTGGTTTATCATAACAGAAAAAAGGCCTCCGACGAGGCCTTTTTCCAAGAAAGTTTTAAGAAAGGGAATTTGATTATGAAGTGAGCTTTGTTTTAGCTCACCTGTATTAAACCATATCCGGATGGTCGTGCCAATGGAAACGCTCACTTTTTTATAAGAAAAGGGCGATGAGCAAGGCGGGCAGCAAATTGGCGACTTTGATCGTTTTTGGCCAAATCAAATTGACGCCCACGCAAAAGATGAGGACGTTGCCGACGACGGACAAGTTGTCCAGTGCCCCGTCCGCGAGCAAAAACACGAGAAACGACGACAAGACGGTAATCGTTCCTTGAAGCAGGCCGACGGGGATGGCGGAAAACACGCACCCGACGCCCAGAGAGGCGCTTAAGACGAACACGATGATGAAGTCGAGCAGTGACTTGGCGTACAGCGTGGATGGATCGTGGAACACACCGTCCTGGATAGCGCCGACAATGGCCATCGCGCCGATGCACACGGTCAGCGTGGTCGTGACGAACCCTTCCATGAACAGCTTGTTTTTGGCGTTGCCGCTTTTTTGCTTGAGCCACGCGCCAAAGCGTTCAAGCCAGCCTTCGATGTCGATCCAGTCGCCAACGATCGCCCCGATGGCAAGCGAGACGATGAGCATCATGGAAAACGAGCCGTGGAGCATGGATTCCATCGCGCCCGAGATGGCGAGAAACAGCACGCACACGCCGTTGATTTTCATCAGCAGTTCCTGCGTCGATTGTTTTAAATATTTTCCTAAGAGCATGCCGCCCAGACCACCAGCGACAATGGCGCCCACATTCACGATCGTTCCCATACAAATTCCCTCTTTTCGGCTTTTTATTATAAAATCGTTTATCACTCTTGTCTATTTTTTTTCCGTCACACAAAGAAAC